>Ga0136643_10004834_pt1 | contig 18785 bp, 12 predicted proteins | sample TergutLab28metaG_FD_96883 | JGI IMG/M metagenome (GOLD analysis project Ga0136643, IMG submission 96883) | Labiotermes labralis P1 segment gut microbial communities from Petit-Saut dam, French Guiana - Lab288 P1 (version 3) (version 3) | ecosystem: Host-associated > Arthropoda: Insects >...
AGGTTTAAACCAATATTTATTTCTTTCAGTTATCTTAGGTTACTATCAATGCTTATTCCCAATAACGCACCCACCCCCCCCCCCCTACAGTAGCTATACCACAAAAACTCCTAAATTAATAAATTATATGCACATAGAGGTATTACCATAAGCGACGGCGTGTAGTATGGAGGATGGGCAGTAGAATTATGGCAGACCCTGACACTGCTGTATCCCTAAGCTGAGAGCGGGAAATCTGCTGATATGCAGGAGAGGGTGGACCTGGAGTCGGAATTGCGGTGGTTAAGGGGCGCGAGGGGAACACAGTGAAATGAACAGACTTCGGACTATATGATGGAAATAGACACTATCAGGGGCTGATTCAGAGGATATATCCGCGGAGGAAAGGTGAAGGATAAAAGGATATTATATATATATATATATATATATTTGTATATATGAAAAAGTATGGATGAAAAGCATCACGATGAAACATGCTGTTCTCCACATCCGTGATATTCTTCCAAGTACGACTTGTTTGTCCTCTTCTTCTTTAGTATTATAGGCCTTTAAATTTTGCCCTTGGCTTCCCCTACGACAGATGTCCTTTCTGTTCTATCTGAAGTTCCTATTCTCCTTATTTTTACACCTGTGTGCTTCATGTCCAATTCGACATTATCTATCCACCTTAATCTATGCCTACCGTTTATTCTCCTTCCTCCTGGTGTATCTTTCCGTAATTTCTTTACTGTCCCTTCACCATTCATTCTCACGCCATCCCAAAGCAATGCTAATCCACGCACTTGATTTACAGTTACAATATCTGAAAACGTAAATTTATTTTAAATTTCTCGATTCATCTTTAGGCATTGCAAACCCTCCCAAAGAGTAACGCCATCGAATGCACTAATTCTCGGTAAAAATTTACAAAAGTACACGGCGTCACGTTCCAGAAGACAACGCAATGCATAGTTGCCCCCGTTAGAGCCACAAATATGTAATATATTTACATTTGGTGTTCTAAATATATTATTTATAAAAATACCTCTGCCTGACATCCTGGTAGCTTGATCACTGCGCGTTCTGTCGTGTTTGAACTAAGTCTAGGCTTTAGAACGGTTCAGACTCACAAATTGTGCGCAGTAAAATACAATTTTTATTCGTGATTATACAGCATTGATTAAAATCTGACAAAAATACTAGACACTACATGAAGACACACAAACACCTACACTTAAAATATCTCTCCCTCACTGATTTTCGTAAACTAGAGCATGAGTTGAGGCCTAATAAACAGTTGCCAATCGAAATATAAGTGTCACGAATGACGCCTTATATATTTCCATTTAAATTCTCTGGACGTTCAGGAGATATGGTTCAAAATTGACTGTCATCTCTCTCGTTTACCTTACGTCAGCGTTTTCGATCGATTGTGAAATTGTTGCTAGGTTACGGAAAGATCTTTGTGTGGATGTTAAAACATGTATTTGCAGTGTTTTACGGCAATCAATCACAAAATCAAGGAACAGACAATAAAACAGCCAATGTGACAATCGTGTTAGCACTGATGACATTCTCAACTTGTATAAAGTACAAGTACTTATTCGCTATTGTGACGTCAGCAGCAGCATGACATGTAACGCCCATGACATTAGGTTTGAAAGCTGAATAGCATTCGGTACTTGCACTTGATCCCGTTTTGGAATACTCTCGTCCAGATGACATCATCTACCCATGTCGACAATGTCAAGATTATTGGTGTTGCGTTAATCACTTATTCAAGTAGCAAGCTCAAAACGACGGCTGAAATAGCGTTCTGTGCCACTCGACCTGTTTCCAGGAAACTTAGAAGACAGCTTCTCATCCTGTTCCATTTCTGAGTATTGTATCGCCTATAGCTAGATGAATTACATGCAGACAGTTATCGGATATTGAAGTCTTGATTAGGAGTTTATGAATGGCAAATGAAACCAATAACTTCGTTGCATTTACAACCAATACGTAAGGATATTTCAAAGAAAAATATAAAAACTATAAAGTTATATAAAAACACTAGGTAAAGGTCCGAATATTAAAAAATTAAACTATTCTAAAAAACACTTTATTATCCAACAGATGCACGAATATATAATTCGTAGATACAGTTAGAATTATTATAAAATATTTAAAATTGTTCCAACATGTTTCGGATCACAAGGGATCCATCATCAGGGAGCTTTCACAGTGCTTGGCTAAAATTACAGTAATAGTTCTATCGTGTCTGTTGGCATAGACCTAGTCGGTGTTAACACAGACTACGTCCATGTTGGAGCAATTTTAAATATTTTATAATAATTCTAATTGTATTTACGAATTATATATTTGTGCATCTGTTGGATAATAAAGTGTTTTAATCGTCATTGATGCACGGTACAAATGTGAAGATTATTTTTAAAAAAATTATATAATCAAAGCTGAAGTCACAGAAGTCAGTGAAAATCTAAAAATCAAGGAAAGTGTTCCAAGCGTTAAGCAAAACAAAAAAGGGCATACATTCACGGAATACCTAAATTCTAAATGAAATGCACATAAGCAGATTTAAGATTATGTATTTACGAACTGTACCACCCTAAACTAGCCACAAAAGTGTGGTTGTGACAAAAATTACTAGCAGTTATATTGACTGTCTTCGTGGGTGCAACGCCGTGTATTTTATTTTGTAAGTACCAACGAATCGGAAAAAACTACAACCTTCATTTTTGGAAAGTCCAGAAGTTGGAGGCGGCAGGTTTCGGCGAAATGTAGGTACATTCCAGACAAGAGTACCTTAATAATTCACTTCTGTGACAGCCTAAAATCTCAAGCACAGTGAGCATTACTTCTTCCTCCTACCTCAGCTTTTCGCACTAATAGTATTAGTCGACCGTGTGTCATGGCTAAGGGCTCTTTATTTGGTAGTTCCAGGTTTCAACACCCGGTTTGAAAATGAACCTGTCTAGCTGAGGTGTTTGTAATTTTACTTACAGCAGCCCCTGTAGGTATGTTCCTCGGCATTACTTCAACTAAGGCGCAACTAAAATCTACCACATCGTTTTAAAATAATTACTTGCCAATCCTCTTTTCATTCAACGTTACGTAATCTGAATTGTTATATCTGTCATTAAATGGAATTAAGTTTCTCTTGAGAAATTACCCGTTGCTCAGACAGTAACGAATTCCCTGTATTCATAGAAGCTTAAGATCAATTACTATTTTCGCAAACTCCCGCCACTGACTCCTTTCCTAAGCGAAACTTACCCAGTTGGCATCCTCTCACGCTGTAAGATTCATCTTAATACTATCCCCTCGTCTGCGCGTCATGGAACATACATGCACAAGCATGAGTGGAAGTTTCGGGAACTGTCAAGTGCCTTCTGACGTCGTCCTGTCTAAGCACTAGTCTATGGTACTGCACAACCCTTCCGAAACATTCCTCAAGGTCCTCTCAGCTCTTGCAGGAAGCATGCCGCTTGGTTTGGCACAGTGCCAAATGCCAAACGCAGTGAGAAATGTGTGCTTTGGCTGAAGACGGCAGAGTTTGAAGAGTCTCTGGATGCATATCACACAGTGCGTAGTCCATTAAAACGCGACAGGCTAAACATTGCTTGCTGTAACTCCACGTGACGCAAGTGTTGAAATAGAAACTTCACGAAGGGGTTTCCAGGATAGCGCAGTTGGTAGCGCGACTGGCGACGGACTGGACGGGCTGGGGGTCGAATCCTGGAGGGGGTGGGATTTTCCGAACATGTCCAGACCGGCCCTATGGGCCCAGCCACAATGGGTACCGGGTCTCTTTCCCGGGGGTGAAGCGGTCGGGGTGTGGCGTTGAACACCCACCCGCATTTAGCGCTGAGGTTAAAGAAAGACTAGAGCGCTATCTCTGGGTCTGCATGGCTTGTTCCAGTGTGACTTTTACCTATTCGTGTATTACGAAACCAGATCAAGATATTTGTAAGAATAATATGACTTGTCTTCATTAAATGAAACGTAATCACATTCATCAAAATGTAACAAAGACGAAGGTGAAAGGGAAGTAAAACAGATAAACTTTCCATTAAAGAACAACCATATAAGTTTGCTCGAAGCCCTGGGCTTCCCTCTCTGTGCTGTCTACAAACATTTCTGCTTGACTCATTGTCCTATCCTGGAGATGGACGCAACAATTTCGTCCGAAACGTCCTGCGCCCTGTATAACAAATAACGCGGCATCACATCCCAGAAGAATAACAGCAACATGTAATATCAAGTCACGTGCTGACTGGTTGCAAGGAATTAAATTTAAAAAAAACCGACTGATGCATGTAAGGAGTGATAATTATGGTTTGGTGTTCATGCACCACATATCTGTGGGCCGTCTTGCCAAAGTTTCAGAAGAAACTGATGCCTCTATCTTAAGCGCTGAAGAATGTATAAACCAGCCAACCAACTATAGAACTAAAGACGGAGTCTGGAACGAATCCCCTAATTATATGATATCAAAACACTTGATATGATTTGTGACATAAAATAAATGGAGGTCGCGAAGAGGGCCATTCCTGCCATGTACAGTGTACTCTACACCGTTCATATTAGATCGGAACGGGCAACACTTCCTTTACCTCTGTTGTTGAGTCCGAGGGACTCTCTCCTACATAACGTCGCCATTTTCTTCTCCTAATAATTTCGAAAGTAAATAACGAGACAGCACGTTATTCAGAAACGTCGGCAGCTCAGTTTACTGCCACATTGTAAAAAAACCTCAAAACATATCAGTTTTGAAACTGACATTGAAGTGAAAGCTTGAAGTCATTTACCATGTACAGGACAGCGTGTCAGCAAAACGAAGGTGTCCTAACATGTCTATGGGGCATTCGAACGACACTGAACACGCGTGAAAAATCACGTGGTTGGCTATTTATGGGTTGGAATGAGAGTCATCAACATTTCGAAACGAAGTTGTTTTTTCTCCACATAATTTCCAGCGCTTATCGCTGCTTGTTTTCCAGCGCTTTCTCTCCCTAATGGGACACCACATCAATCATGATATCGGGCTGCGTATCTTAAGTCTCGGAGTGGTGTAATTACACGAAGGTGCCGACAGCTGTTCGTTTACCGGCACAGTGACACTTTTTAAAAACAGTGTGAATTTCATAGCACAACACGGTACTCTCCAAATAAATTTGATACGCAATTAAATATTTTGAGACGTACAGCTGTTCCTGCCCTGGATATGAAGGCATACAGGGGTGGGGGGAGCTTAGGTACGGCTCCACTTATACTTAGCCTCGGCAGTAGATACAGGTGAGCGGTGAACTGTAGTACACGACAGCTTTACGTCCGGGAAAGAAATCCGGTAGTCTTGCCGGGCTCCTGAGAGAAAGGAAAATTACCCCAGCCACGTTTCGGAAACCGGAACGTTCTGGCTCTTAGTTTTATCTCTATAACGAATACGCTAACACGGCTCCGGTTTGGAAGTTAACGTGTTATCATCTGTTACAGGTTACCGCCTGTACTGGTTGAGGGGTTTCGTGATCTGTTCAAGTACTGAAGTTAAATTAAACAGATCAAGACTACTTCTCTCTTATTTTATCTGCCCACCATGCTTATACAGTAAAACCTGTCTTGAAACGAACCCGATTATAGCTAAAATCCGTCTTTAGCGCAAACCTTTTTAAGGTACTGGGAACAGATTTAAGAGAATCCATACTTCCGAGTGCCTCTATGAAAAGGATCCTGCCTAGCAAAAGAAGTAAGTTCTGTTCTTCTTGGTTCCTTTATAGGCAGGTTTTATTGTATACAAATGTCCGAAGATATATGTCTTATTGTTGGATATGTTATCAAATACGACTAGTTTCTAATACGAAGAGATGAAAAATGTGGATAATATGTATATAACTAAATAGGTATTAGATTTTTCACATTTGCCTAAAGAATTTCCTTCAAAGAGCAGCAATGCCTAATGACCAGTGTTATTCAATCAAACTTAATGCTTTAGTGTAAAGTATTTTCGACAATTTTTGAAGTGGTTGAGGTTAGAAATTTTTTAAAGGATGTTTTCCTTTGTTTTTGATTTCAGAAATAAACGGGCATTGTGATCAATTTATGAGAAATTTTCTTATCTTTAGACACTCCACAGGTATACAGATGAAACTGTGTTTTCACATTCCTATAATGAAAGTGTCATTCTGCAGTCCGTAGTTCATCGGGGGCTGAAAGTTTCGTACGAAACGTAACAACTAAATTACAGTCGTCGATTTTCCAGCCTAAATGACGAACTGTATAATGTTTTAATTCGATAGATAGAGTCCTGTTTTATATATTAAGAATTCTTCCTTTTTTCAATAAATTCCATGCCTTTCAGAAAAAAACGAAGCTTCATAACGACTTCCCAGAACAGTATTGTTAATGGACTCTGCAGTGATCCTAACGAATTCACTAGATATCCTCATAGTCATTTCTATAAGATTCATCTCAATATTATCCCAGGTTTCTTGAATGCAGAATATTCCGGATGAAGATATCAGCTGACATAAATTCTCCTATCTACACTCCCCGCCCCCTCATCATCCACGATATCACTGTAATAGTATTTGTCGGCAGCACATACTATAGCAGTCTTGGCATCTTTGAGGCTTTTAAGGTAGAACACTCAAGAAGCACGTGAACGTCTACCAAGCTACACGACGTCACATTCTACTGAACGACAATCTTCTTCTGAAAGAAAGCCTTCATTATCTAATCTTATTCATTCTCCTGTTGCTGCCAGTCTGTTGGCTTCAAGTATTGTCGTTATTTCACGGCCAAACTAAACAATTCGAAACTGAAGTGTGTCAGAACAAATACGGAACCTAAGAAGATGCCACTCGTTAAGAAAAGAGTACTGGGAACAACAAAAATCGAGAGACAATAAATTCTTTTGAATAATAAAAATTGAACGTTTTGGGGTCAAGACATCAAACAGAAAGATAAAGCACGGGAAAAAAAACTAGTAACTGGATATCCGAAAATTCATTATTATGTATAAACGACACGCAGAAAATCGTGTTAAATATTGATGATGATGATGATGATGATACGGATGCTTTGAAACATGCAGAAGTTTTGTTTATATATATATATATAAAGGTAAAGCAGTTCCGTTACAGGCCTGGAGTGGCCCAGAGGGTTCCAGGAAGTGAAGGCTCCCAGATTTCGTGACAACGGCACAGGATCGTGGTAGGTTGTCAGCCATATGCACCGGCCGCCTTGACCCCCAGGAAATACTCCTTGTACTCATTTCTGTTAGAGGCTGAGTCGACCCCAGGGCCACATATATATATATATATATATATATATAGTGCTTGAATAAAGGTTGACCAACTAGATGACACTTGCTTTATTATATATTGCTCAACATGTTTCAGACGTTAATACGTTAACATGTTGAGCAATATATAATAAAGCAAGTGTCATCTAGTTGGTCAACCTTTATTCAAATATCAAGATGATGCACGGTCCAATACGCCTAAGATTCATATATATAGTGCGTTTGTTGGTCTAGAAAATATACTAAAAATAAAATATTCAGTTCTTCCAAGGACATGTTGCAACTAAGAAAGAAACCTTTCTCTAAGACAGTAACTATTTAACCGTAACCAAATGAAGCACAGTGGTTACCATATGTACCACTTAACTGAACACCCAGAAGACCCGCAGTTGAGGCACACATTGCATTTATTCGCTGCGCATGGTTCTTGCTACGAAATTTATTCCGTGCCAGGTGGGACAGGCATGTCGTGTTTCAGTGCAATGGATTGTCGACTGTCGCCTCTGAGTAGCTGAGGAACATCTGGGATTTTGTGCAGCGTCAATGTGTAGCTTGTTGTCGACGTTTCGAGACAGTGTGTCTGTAGAAAACTATTTACCACCCGCAACAGCCCTGAGGATCAAAACCTCGAACCTCGGATCTGAGGCAACTAACTTTTAATTAGAAACAGAACTTCAGCGTACGTAACAGGCAGCTAAATAATAAGAGCTCTGGAGGTAGGGAAGAAATGACGTGACAGAACGAAAACAACAAAGAAACAATTCAACGGAAGCGCCTATTAACAACAATGATACGTTCTGCGGGTTCCATGACTGTCTTCCATGAAGACATTACATAACAAATTACTCAGTGGCAATACAATTGAAAAACGAGTAGTGGAAGGAGATGGCGGTGGACTGATTGACTAACTGATTGACAATGGGTGTATGTCATGCTGGGAGGCGACCATTCTATTACCTTCAATTATTCGAACGTATCGACTGCGCCTGTCGTAAGGTGACCACATCACACCGACTGGTCGGCTGCAACTCATTTACGGTTAGTCCCCACCCTGCATACATTTCACAACACGGAGTGACGGACTGTCCCTTCTCCACCTCCATCAAAAACCATTTCGTAAGTATCTTCTAAGGAAAAGAACACCTATGCGCATTATATGTTCCATATCCATGTGTTAAGACATGTGCACTTATCCAGCACACCAACAAATGCACACTGATTTATGCTTTATTCTAAATGAACTTCAATGTATGATAAGTGTTCTTAGCTTGACATGTTTCGGGTGCATACACTTATCATCAGGAGCATTAGGTGTTGATTTGCAGCGTATGGTTTTCTGCACCGAGGTTTTGGATGGGTGGTGGTCTTGAGAGCCGCTGTGTAGGTTACGTGAGCGGTGCGGATGGTGCACAACACCATCCGCACCGCTCACAAGACGCAACAAACACCGAGACATGTAGGAGGTAAGTGGTGATAAATATAAGCATTTAACTTGAGGGTTGTTTGAGCGTGCATCTTCATTATAAAGTAACTTGAAATGCCAACTTGATACAACTATTTAATTTTATTAATGTATTCTTAGCTCGACATGTTTCGTGTACATACGCCCATCATCAGGAGCATTAGATGTTGAGTTGCAGCGTATGGTGCAACTCAACACCTAATGCTCCTGATGATGGGCGTATGTACCCGAAACATGTCGAGCTAAGAACACATCAATAAAAGTACCTAGTTACCTCAAGTTGGTATTTCAAATTATTACTCACGTGTATCTTACTCTGTCACGCAAATGGATGAGACAGGATCATTTGGTACTTTCAAGTAGGTGTTAAGAAACGGAAAATTCAAAATTTTCTTTCAGAATTGTCATAAAATTCTAAAAATGGATGCCCTAAATCTCTTACCTCATGCTTTTAATGCTATCATATCCGTAAAATGATAGGTAGTTGTTAAACAAGACAGGCAATGTACGTGTGGGCGTAAGTTAGAGACGAGTTCGTGTAACCAATGTTGCAGTGGAAGAGCACTAAGTATTACAAATTCTGATTTTGTGACTGTAGCCTTAGTTACAATCACGCAAAACGCATGAGCCGTATTATATTGTTATCTGTGGCATGTATGGGCCCACTTAGTTTTCCACTTTATCTCAAAAGGGACAAGACTTTCAGAAAAATTTTGAAAAAAAAAAGTGTTTTGTGATTTTCTCTACAAAGTTTGTCAAAAATATTTCTTATTCTAAGAACACTGGAGCGAGGTATGATGATAAATGTATACACATCTTCTCTTATAAGTATTCGTTATTCTTGTCAGATTTTCATGAAGCGTGCATTTTCTCGGACGAATTTTCGGAAAATACTCACATATAAAATTTCATGAAAATCCGTCCAATGGGAGCCGAGTTGTTCCATGCGGACGGATGGGCAGACAGTCGGACAAATGTGACGAAGCTAACAGCCGCTCTTCGCACTTTTGCGAATGCCCCTAAGAAGCAGATCCACCACACTCTATTTTGAAGCTTTTCTCAGCAAGCTGCTCATGACGTCAATTATTTTCTGTTTTATTTGGGTGTTCGTCGTCCATTTACAACAGCCCGTCAAAGTTGTGTTTATTACTAAACAAACCGCACTTATTCAGTCTATCACAACACAGGTTGATTTTAATTCAAATGGTTACACTTACGTGTATGTTACACGTTTCGACTTGTAATTAGACCATCCTGAGGCATGTGAATACAAAACCCATAAAAAGGAGATACTAGAGGGATCTAAGGAGTCCGTTTTTACAGTAACTATTTTATAATGTTAAAACTTAAATATACAATACAAAATTAAAATAACTATATACAATTCAAAATGTACATATACAAATTTGATGTATTAATCCTTGCCCATAACTTACCAAATTGAATTCAAAGGATCTTAAACAATAATAAGCTGCATCAAGGCCATGACACTTCAGTTAAAACACACAAAATCAGAACAATTTTAATAAGAGGACATAATGTAATAAATGCTTTTACGTAGACATTTTTAAAGTTATATAGGCCTTATAATTTTATACTGCATATTATGTTGTAACATTATGAAAAGAGTGACTCTAAAAAGAGGCCCCTTAGATTCTTATTGTGTACTCGTTTGTAGTTTTTTTTTGTATTTCCATGCCTGAGGATGGCCTGAATAAAGGCCGAAGCATGCAGCATACATTTAACTGTATCAAATTGAACTAGAATAAATCTGTGTTGTGTTAGACTGCATACGTGTGTTTGTTTACATAGGCGCTAGCAACCTGCACCAGTATGTCTCGATAAGAACCAGCAAGAACATATTAATTATAACATGTGGTGCTCTAGCGGCAGTAAATATGACGAGTGGTCTGATATGGGAGATGCTGAAGACCACGACTAAATGCATTACTCTCTTCTCGAATAAGGTGCCCTGTAGTTTCGCATGGAATTTTCAGGTGACCGTGACAGAAAGATACTAACCTACCAAAATACACTGCAACACATCCCACGACACATTTTACATAGAATGCGTTAATACCTAAATTTTAAATTATTTTTTAAACACCTTCGCAATTTTAGTTATATTATTGTTAACAAACTCAGACCTCATTCTGACCCACAAAGAAATTTGCAACTGTCTTTTCTGTTTTATGTGCATGAGTGCCCTTAGGATGACCATGAAATTAATCGAAACATGTAACCACGTCTTATGATATCATATAATACAATTAGTTGGGTCTATGACATACGTAAAATGACTATTTTGTGGTCACAGTTCCCGTTTGTCACCACGTTCAAAACAGTTCAGTAATGGACCCTAATGTTGGAAACACACAAAACGTATAAAGAGTAATCTGTAGCGATAAATACACAGATGTTTCCCACTGGATATGCCAAAAACGGTTATATTGACACGTCTTGCCATATTTATTACTGAGGTGTCTACGACAATGGTGACATCAGCAAAGAAAATTAGTAAATGGCTAGATAAGTCTAATTATTTTAGTAACATATAACTGAGAGTTAAAGCAGAAAAAACCACGTTCATACATAAAAGCGAACACTTACAGTAAATCGAACGTTAAAGTATGACTGTTGTTCATGGTTTTGCAATTTGATTTACGGAACACCAAAATGTAGATTTTAAAGCAAAACATCATCACGTCTGTTGATATGACAGGTTGTTTTCCGCACTCGTAAAATGTATAAACTAAATTAAAGGTACATAAGGTATTCAGTTGGACATACACCTTGAAGGAAGCACCGTATTTAGCAATCACGCACCAGTTTCAGACGGGAGAATATCCGACAGCATATGCCATCGCTTGTCGCAGTTTCCAAAACTGAATTAATGCATCTCGAGTCATGATGAGGAATTTAAAATTAACACAAAGTAAAACATAAGCAAGAAACTTGCTTCTTTTTAATGAAATGATTGAGTTTAATGGCTGGAACTTGGACTGAAAAATATGAGGTTCATTTTCCGGCAGGACAAATGCCACACTTTTCATGAGCCCCCAGGTAGTCTTAGAGACCCACCCAACCTATTATCTGGTGGATGTTGGGCAACTTTCTTGCGGATTGAGCTGCCGGAATAAAAGATAATTCTTCTTCTGTGGCATTAAAAATTTTCGAAAAAAATGTGAAATATAAAATTTCACGAAAATCCTTCAGTTGGGAGCCGAGTTGTTACATGTGGTAAGACGGATGGCCGGACGGACAGACATGACAAAGCTATCGTAGCTTTTTCATAATTCTGCGAAAGCGCCTAAGAATTCTAAACATTGTGCAGGAAAACTATTACTATCTGTCGTGAGATACAAACGCAACCGGCCAACACACACTGTGTGCAGAATGAGGTGTATGTATAGTGATTCTTGGGCTTGAAAAGGTTAACACATTGCAGACACGTGATGGAGTTCTAGGTGAAGAGAACGAACTAGGTGGGATGTAACCCTATGCGATTTTTCCACGTCAGTACAGACAACTACTAATCTTGGCGAGAGCCTCGACAAAGCAAACCCCGCAATTTAGGTCAATGTGGATGGAAGTCTATAAATTGGCTTCTGGCCAGAGCAGCAGTGTTACCAACTAGACCAACAACTGCTTAAGCCTTTGACTATCGATTGCTGCACGCTGCTGGACGCGTTGTCAATAACGCTCGATACAAACAGTGATTTATTCGGGACACGCGTAAGTGTTCATGGCAGTCAGATGTGGGTTTAATTAAGCCTGAGATATGTCACTGTGAGGTGTGGCAGGTGGTACCCGTGTTTCGGGAGAACTCGCTGCCTCCAGCTTCAGTGGGAATATGGAGGCCAATATGTTACCCTGAAATTTTGGTAGAAAATACGAAAATATACACTGCCTGATCCCGACCTGAATATGAAGATACAGGCACCTGATTCCTCCGACAAGCTGGTAATTTAAATAACTAACCAACCAACCAACCAACCAATCAACTAACTAACTAAATGTATGGAGCAGAGTCCTTCTTAAGAAGTTAACAGATTCTCAGTCAAGAAATTCGCCATATTTTATGGAACCCGAAAGTTAATTACCTCATTCACAACTGCCCACCATCTATCTCTATCCTAAACCAGAGCGATCCGATCCATCTTACCCTACACACTCCTTGAAGATTCATTTTAATATTATCCCTCAATCTACGCATGGGTTTTCCAAGTGGTCTCTTTCCCTCAGGCTTTCTCATCAAATCCCTGTATGCAGCTCTCCTCTCCCTCATATATGCTACGTGCTACGTGCTCCGCTCATCTCATTCTTCTACATTAGATCTCTCGAATAATATTTGGTGAAGAGAACAGATCATTAGGCTATGTTCTGCGTGTCAGAGACCAGCGTGCACCCGCGTTTCCCGCCCATTCATTTGAGCGGACAAACACACGTACGTAAATGGGATTGTCCTGTGTAGCGAGTGAGCGTGCAATACGGTCTCTCTGGCTGGTAGCAGCGACCCAGCTTCTTTGTCCTCTGCTTCCTGGTCGCTCATGAGGGCGGCGGTGGTAAGGATTCACGCTGAGGTAATCGGGAATGCAGACAGCAATAACCTTCAGTCTATGACAATATTGTGTAGGTATTTCACAATTTCCACGCCTGTGTCTACTTTTGTTTCAATGGTTTTTTCCAGAATCCTCCACTTTGAAGCACAAATTCCAAAAGCACTTTCTACAACTCGTCGTGGAAGGGACAGTCTGCAATTAAATACTGCTTTACTGCTGTCTAATGTTCTTGTTAGAAGATACGCTTCGTCACCGCCAAAAATGTGAGTTAATGTAATTTCACCATGTGACAAAACTCTATCCTCAGACACTTGCAAACTTCGTGGTTCCAATCTCTGATACAGAGCTGAGTTTCGGAAAACTTCACCATCTCTTTGTTTATCACAGGCCCCTACGCCCACAGTTACAAATTTAAGATTTGCGTCCACAACAACCTACAGAACAATGGAATGGTAGTGTTTGTAGTTAAAATACTGGCTATCGGGTTTGGGCGGGCAATGGATTCTGATGTGCTTGCATCTATACTTTTAATACAATTTGGAAAATTGCAGCGAATATTGAAGACTTTAGAAATTTCTGTACATATTTTATCTGTTGGAGAAGGCATAAGTTTTGCCCGTAGTGCGGTTCATATGGCACAGATTGTCTAGATATCCCTTCATTCATTTTGCAGCTACTATTAATAGTGTAATCATGATAATGTATTTACTTTATTATTATTATTATTATTTATCTACCTATGTGCTTGTTTCATTCAACATGTTGCAGACTTGCAATGAACCAAACTGGCTCTATCACGGAAATGAATAAAGTTTGTCAAATTTGTAGCGTGTTGGACTTAACACAGTGTCACATACATTCTTTATTCCAAAGATACTGTTTTCTGAAAATTTGTTGAACAGTGTGAAATGTGCTGTATAGCCTGCTCTGTATAATCAAATGCTGAAGGCAACATTCTGCAGTACTCACAACATTGGGTGGGATTTTTCCTTAATTCATTATGGAGGTGATGGAATTCCTCTTAATTGATACCGGCGTTGAAATATGTCATGTTTGCTTCACCTCCCCACACCACTTCCATCAAATTTTAAGGCAATATAAACAGACTGCGCACTCTCAATGACGCCATTGTGCTACTAGTCTGTCGCTGTCACATAGGACACAAAAACGCCAATCGCCTGCATGCTCATGGAAGCGCGTGCACGCTGGTCGTTGCCACGCAGGACGTAGACTTAAGCTCCTCATTTTGTGGTATTCTCCTCTTCCCCTTTGCCTTGTCACTATGCATTCCTTGAAAACATGAAGGTCGGAGTAGCGATTTTCCTCCACGTATTCTTAAATATTGCTTCTGCCGAGATTCGACAACCGAATCGTAAGCTAATTACGAAACTGATTACGATATCCGGCGTCCCAGGTATTTTGGTTCCAAATTTGCAAATGTGTTGCGCTTTTTCTCTACTTACAGCTGTATTGTTTCAATACAAGTCTGTCTGCCAGTTTGACTTTCGAACTTTCACACGTAACATACAATTTATTAGCAGCTAAACTGCTAATAAATTACAAGTCCGAAGCAGAAAATGTAGACAGTTAGAGTCAGATATCTCAGATACCTTCAGGGCCCCTTACATACACTTAACCACATCGAAGAAAAATAGGGTAATGTATGTACAACTTATCACTGAGGCGCGTTCGCGTAACCATTGTTGCCGTGGAGAAGCAGGAGGAGTTACATAATCTGAGTGCGTGTTTGTAGACTTAGTTATCCACCACGCAAAGCGCGTGTGCCATATTATATTGTAATCTGTGGCCTGTCTGGATGTACCTAATTTTATCACATTGTTTCATAAGCTGCATAGAACTATAATTTTGCCTGTTGTTTTTTATGGGTGTGAAACTTGGTCGCTAACATTGCGGGAGGAAAGGAAGCTGAGGGTGTTTGAGAACATGGTGTTGAGGAGAATATTTGGACCTAGGAGGGACGAGGTAACGGGGGAATTGAGGAGATTGCATAACGAGGAGTTAAATGATTTGTCCTCCTCACCCAATATTGTGCGCGTGATAAAATCGAGAAGAATGAGATGGGCTGGACATGTAGCGCGTATGGGTGGGGAGAGGGGGTGTATAGGATCTTGGTGGGGAAACCGGAGGGAAGGAGACCACTGGGGTGACATAGGCGTAGATGGGTGGATAATAATAGGACGGATCTCCAGGAGGTGGGATGTGGGTATATGGGCTGGATTGGGCTGGCCCAGGATAGGGACAGGTGGCGGACGCTTGTGAGTGCGGTAATGAACCTTCGGGTTCCCGTGAAATGCGGGGAATTTCTTGACTAGCTCTAAACCAGTTAGCTTCTCAAGAAGGACTCTGCACCATGGAGTAAGTAAGTAAGTAAGTAAGTTTCATAAGCGGCACGACTTTCTGAAAATTTTCACATTCTAAGAAGAATTCAGCGAGATGTTATAAACGTGCGTCAGTCGTCATGTAAAATATCCGTTGCTCTTGTCAGACATTAATAAATTCTGAATTTTCTCGACATATTTTAGAAAAATCCTCAAATGTGAATTTGTGAAAATCAGTCTAATGAATGCCGAGCTGTTGTATGCGGCCGGAGAGACAGACATAGTCGCATTTCGCAATTCTGCGAAGGTGCCTAAATACGGTTTAAATCTCACTGCAACTTAAACAGATACTGCATGCTAACCTCCTTCAAGTGGATCCATATGTAACCTTGTAATAGTTTAACAAGCAAGAACAGGCAGTACGATCGCTTTCAGACAGAATTCTGGAGTAAAGCGATCCGAAAACTTTGGTACTTGCCTAAAGTGAAACCAGGAATTATTTTATGATACCTTTTTAAGCCTATCTCGCCAAGAACGAAGCGATTCTGAACAAACACTACTTCAACGCACAAGCCTGTGAATAAATCCTTAGTAATGATCCATTTGGTGGCTCTAATAAACATAGTGAACACAAAGACACCGACTTTTTGTCAAGTGTACTTATCCGGCATATCTCTAAATAGTGAAATAACTAAACAACACCTTTCTTTAGCAGGTAAAAAAAAACCATTCAGGTCCATAAACGTCCGAGACAGAATACGGGAGCTTATTATTATTGTGTTTAGGAGAGGCCGCCTGTCCCCACCACGAGGAAGATCAATCCAGTCACATCTTTATATCTCAGTCTCCTTAACATTCCATAAACCGCTATAATCCTCACGTCTGTACCTGGCAGTCACAAGTGGTCTCATTCCTTCAGACTATATCACTACATGAAATAATTTGAAATGCCAACTTGACACAACAAGGTAATTTTATTGATGTATTCTTAGTTCAACATGTTTCGGGTACATACGTCCATCATCAGGAGCATTAGGTGTTGAGTTGCAGCATATGGTTTTATGCACCGAGTTTTTGGATGGGTGGTGGTCTTGAGAGCCGCTGCGTAGGTCGTGTGTGCGGTGCGGATGGTGCTGTGCACCATCCGCACAGCACACACGACCTACATCAATAAAATTACAAACTTACTTCAATAAAATTACCTTGTTGCATCAAGTTGGTATTTCAAATTATTTCATGAGGAAGATGCACGGTCAAACAACCCTCAATTTTCTATATCACTACAATTTCTTAAATATCTCTTCACGCTCTCAAACACTATAATTTCAGTTATCTTGCTTTTTATCACATTACAAACAGGAACGAAGATTAAAAATTATAAATGATCTGTACTCTGTGCGTATGATTCTTTTCCACACTTCTGCTGCTTCTTCTCCTTCTCATCAACATCTGATACCCTGAAACTGTTTTTCGAAACATCCTCAAATGGACTGGTTCTGAAAATTTGGACAACAGTTTTTCACATCTATACAAAACAACACCTGAATACAGTTCTGTAACTGAGATCCTTAGGTGTTCGGACAGCAGAAACTTTAGAATTCAGTAAACAAATAATGTAAAGAAAGAGTTCTAAACGAATTTTGAAATTGTGAGCTGTGTGTTTACGATATCACCTACACGTGTTCAGTGCTTAGAGCTTACAAAACTTTCATAGAAGCCTACTTTCTCTGTTTCCAGAGTATACGAAACCTAAAGCATGAAGAATGAAGCAGCACATTTATTTGAAACTTTCATAACCACATACGAAACAACAGCTACAGAAACAAACCAGAAAACGAGAATCTTACGTTGTAGTTTCCAAAACGGTACCAACCACAAATCTCACTCCTCAAATTCATTTGTTGATAAATTTGATTTCACTCCTCTCAAATGACAATGATATTTGACTGACAAGACCATTTCATGACATTACCTGGCCGGGCGGATCAGACCCTGTGGTGAAATATGTCCTCTTTGTCACTTACATTTTGCCCGGAGTTGGACTTCGTCCTATCTGCACAAAGTGGTGATTATATTGACCGTGTTACGGAATGGAAATCTGAGGCACTTCAAAGCGGTTAACAAAATTAAATTAGAAATGTATGTGCAGTTACTGCGCACTCTTGTTTTCCAAACTGAGCATAAATCACTTTTCTTCTTCTCTCTCACTCATACACGCACATACACACTCATACACGCACATACACACTCATACGCGCATCACGTACACTCAAATTGTTCCTGATACTCTATAAAAAGGATAGGAAAGCTTTTTCACCTCCCGATGACACATCTAAACCAACGGGCAGTTCCCAATCACAAACGGTGTGAGCCCGGTACCATCTGTTGACCTCGATGACATATTCGCATCCTCACATATGTTAAAATATTGTTGAATACCCAGCTTACTTCTAATGCTGGGAGCGATGTAACTTGCATTCATAATCTGCTGTTTCAGAGGCTTTATGAGCGTGTTTGCAAAATTTTGACAAGCAACTATTAGCGTCGTTCTATCCGTCCGGCTCCATGGAACAACTCGGTTCCCAGGTGATGCATGTTTAAAAAATTGGCTATTCATTTCTTTTTTAGAAAATCAGCCGAGAAAATAAAAAATCTGACAAAATAACATTTGCTTCACTTGCTAAAACTTATGCACATATATGGCAATACAGTAACTGGCTCCATTCTACTTAGAATGAGAATTGTTTTGAGATAAAATTCGTAGAGATAATTAAAACACAAATATTATGATCCGTTAAATTTGTTTCCGAAAATCATGACGTTCTGCGAGATATTATGGAAAAATATGGTACAGCCGGACAGGCCACAGATGAAATTACAATACAGCGCAATCGCTGTGCATGCTGGATAAATAAGGGTACACACACACACTCAGAATATATAATACTTATTACTTTTTTACGGCAACAATCGTTACGCGAACGCGTTTCAATGAAACATTACACATACATTGCCTGTCTAGTTGAAGAATAAAAGACCAACTTGATGTCACTTGCTATTTTATTTCACTTCTTATGTGCTCAACATGTTTCGGACATTAATATATCCATCATCAGGAGCTTGCGACTATTCTGTTGAAT
>Ga0136643_10004840_pt1 | contig 18772 bp, 17 predicted proteins | sample TergutLab28metaG_FD_96883 | JGI IMG/M metagenome (GOLD analysis project Ga0136643, IMG submission 96883) | Labiotermes labralis P1 segment gut microbial communities from Petit-Saut dam, French Guiana - Lab288 P1 (version 3) (version 3) | ecosystem: Host-associated > Arthropoda: Insects >...
CGCTTGTATAATTCAGCTTCTTTAAGGCTACGAGATATTGTAATAGCTTGCCTAAACAACGTTCAACTATCCTTAAAAAGAGATTCTTTAACCAGCAAAATTGCGAACCAATTTAATTTATCTAACTTTTCACAAAGTGCCTTGCCTTTGTCAGCAAACCTATTAAAAAGCTTTGTAATTTCTGTAAGTTCTTCTTCCGAATGCTCTTCAAAAGCTTTCGCATATAAAAGCCTATCTGCGAAGTTTATGTACGCAGTAGCTAGAGTTTTATCTTGAAGCTCTCCATCAATAGGATAACTTTCAAAGATTTTATGTAGATTCTCCACAATGCAAAATGCTTGTTTATAATCTTTGCATATAGAAATACTAGCAATTGATAATGATTTATTGTAGTTAGCCTTTAACTTTAAGTAACCTACATTTTTACAAAACTCTAAGTTATGTGCCACGGGCGACAAAAACTCATAAGAAGATGGAATATGGTCAGTTTTTATATAATTAATTAGTGCTTTAAGTAAATGTACTGTATTTTCCATCTTTTTATCACTTGTATCTTCGTAACTTTCCAAATATTCTTCAAAACCTTTTTGAAGGTTCTCCATATATTCCACATCATAATTCGAGCCTAGTTTAAGAAAGCTCCTTCGTAATGTTTTCATTTGTAAATCCATATCCATAATAGTACCTCCTTAATCTTCATCAGGAAGGTTAGGCACAAGACCAATACCAAAAGGCACTATGGGTACTTTAATTATTGGCTTCTTTATTTTTCTCATAAAAGTTGCCCCCTCGTTATTTATTTTTTATTAATCTTCATCAGGAAGGTCAGGCCAAAGACTGCCACCAAAAGGCACTATAGGTACTTTAATTATTGACTTCTTTATTTTTTTCATTAAAACCCCTCCTAGCTCTAATTTTAAAATTCAACTTCCGTTACTTAAAGTATATTATAAATTATTTTTCGACAATTGTCAATACGTTTTTGTAATATATCACAAAAAACATGGATTGCTTCAACCCTTACAGGGTTTCGCAATGACGTTCCTAGTCTATACTTTTTATTTCCGGTACAAGTCTAATGACGAACAGAAATGCCTGATTTAAACAAAATTTTTATTTTTCTACATGCCTAATAATAAGCACCTAAAACGTCATGGCGGGCTTGACCCGCCATCCCATCTGTAAAGCAATCCCGTATCAAAACCGAATTTGTTACCTCTACCCAACTTTCCATACTACTACTATAACACACAAGTACCCCTCAAAAGTCTCAAATTTGTCTCAAAATTTTTTCACTCTTTTAAAACACCTTATTTTCTAACAAGCTCGATTTAATGAAATGCCTGCTTTCAAAATACCTAATTCTATCGCCATGTTTGTAACAATTTCGTTTCGATATCTAAAAAAACTACTTCGGGTTATACTTAAATCTTCACAAATCAGGTATATATCTCTGCGTTTTTTTCTGTAGTATTCTTTAAAAACATCCTCATGCTCTTTGGTTTTTATGGCACTTTCAATTGCACGTATAATCCTCTCAAGCCCTAGTATGGAAACGCCAAATAATAGCGTTATTGCCTTTTTTTCAGTCGGTTTTGATATGTTAGTTGTAAAAACTTTATCGTCATAAACAAGCTGGTAGCCCGATTCTAAAATTTTCTCGCGTTCTAGCTCTAGCTCTTCTTTGTACAGGTCGTACCTAGAAAGCTCATACTCAATGTAATTATAAATTTCTTTTGGAATTTTCATATTTTCCTCCTTGACGTTTTTTCTAATTTTTAGTATAATTGAAGTGGTATATACTTATTATATTCGCAAATTTGCTATTTGTCAAGCGTTTTTTAGAAAATTTGCTAATTTGATTTGAAAAAGGCGGAATTGCTATGGACTTAAGTGGTAAAATCTCAAAGCTTTGTAAAGAAAATGGAATAACTCTCTCTGCTTTAGAAAACGAGCTAGGGCTTGGAAACGGAACCATTACAAGGTGGAACCAAAACAGCCCTTCTATTGAAAAAGTTAAAAAAGTAGCACATTACTTTGGAGTTAGTGTAGATTTTCTTTTAAGTTATGATGATGCTCTTGTTAATGTAACAACCCCAATCGAACTTGAACAAAAGCTCGAAATGATTAATACTCTTCATCGTTTTATGGCAAATAATATAACCGATTTAAGCTCTGAAGATATGAAAGAAATTTACAATTTTATGCAATTTAAGCGTTTGGAGGCGACAAAGAAAAATGGATAAAATTTCTTTAGCCGTCTTAAATTTGCTAGAGTTTTTGAATATTTCAGATTATCCCATAAATCCTTTAAGTGTTGTTAAAAAACTTGAAAATAGCGGCTTCCATGAAACAAATATAATGCTTTCAACTTATTCTGAATATTCAAAATTTTCGGGAAAATCGCTTGATTACATTTGTGAAAAAGTATTTAACTCTAAAGATGGTGCTTCTGCGTTTGACATTAAAGACAATAAGTGCCTGATTATTTACAACGATGCCATTAAAAACTCTATGCGAATACGGTTTACAATCGCCCACGAGCTTGGGCATGTGCTTTTAAATCACCACACAGAAAGCTCAAAAAACGAGGCTTTTGCCGAAGCAGAGGCCGATTTGTTTGCACAAAATTTACTTTGTCACCCACTAATTTTAAAAAGGGCGAAAATAAAAGATTACGAGCAAGTTTCTAAAGCTTTTAAAATTTCTAACCATGCGGCAAAGGTTGTTTTAAATAGCACGGGCAGAATTTTTAACCAGTATGACCATAAAATTTTAGATAGATTTTACAATTTTGTGCATACTAAAAAATGTAAACTTTGTCATAAAATTTTTATATGTGAAGATGCCGAAGCTTGTCCTGTTTGTGCCTACCGCCGCCTTGAATTTTATCACAGTGCAGAAAATTGCTATCAAAAAAACTACTGCAAAGAAGATGCAGAAAATTGCGAAAAAGAAAACATATGTGAAAGTTGTGGCAAAATTTTAGGCAAAGATTTTCGCTATTGCCCAGTTTGTAAAACACAAAGCTTATACTTTAAAGAAAATATATTACAGGAATGGGATTTTAAATGAAAAAGACTATCTGTCAGTTAGAAAATATTTACTTAAAAAGTTTTCCTGCCATCTCTACTCATGAGATTGGCGGTTTTTTCGTAAATCTTTCAAAGAATCTTGCACCAAAATATAATTGCTATGTTCCGCTTAACTTTACTGAAGACTGCGATGTTGAAAAAAATATAGCTGCTTGTGAAGAGTTTTTTTACGAGAATAACCAAATTCCCGTTGCAAAAGTTTTATCTAATACACCTCACAAGCTTAGCCATATCTTAGAAAAGCGCGGCTACGGCTTTATAAATAAATACTATGTGATGGAACTTGATTTTAAAAAATTCCATCACAGGCCAATTATTGTTAAAAATATTCACTACAATGGCGTTATTAACGACGAGATTATCGACGCTTACCTAAACATTACTGGAGAAAATAAAGAGGCTATATACAAAGTTCTTTATAATGTTAAAAAAGAGGCTATTTGTGCATATTACACAAAAAGCAATTTGATAAAGGGTACCGCAATCTCTGCTATTTGCGAAGATTTAATTAACATCGCATACGTTGAATCTTGCGAAACCTCTGAAACAGAAATAAGGCAAGCCGTAGTTGATAAAATTTTACAAAAAGCACATGAGCGTAAACTTTCACATGCCTATGTTCGAGTTAAGTCAACAAATAGGCAAATGGTTGAAATGTACCAAGGGCTTGGCTTTGAAACGGTTTATTCGTACATTTACAGGCAAAAAAATTAAATATATGTTTGAATTATTACTAATTTTGTGATACAATATAAAAGTGTGTTTAAAACTTAACACTTTTTAGGAGGATACTATGGAACTAACTTTAAAAGAAATTCACAAAAGTTTTGGCGACAACCATGTTTTAAAAGGTATATCGTTCACTGCCAGAACTGGTGCAGCATTTGCTCTTCTTGGCAGAAATGGGCATGGTAAAACAACGGCTATTCGTATTATCATGAATATATTTTCGCAAGATAGTGGAAACGTTTTGATAGATGGTGTTAAAAATACCGAATCTAAAGTTAAAATGAGCTATTTGCCAGAAGAGCGTGGCTTGTATGCTGCCCGCCTTATTTCTGAGCAAATGGTGTATTTCGGCATGCTAAAAGGCTTAAATAAGACTGATGCTAAAAACGAGTCTAAAAGACTTTTAGAAAAATTAGAAATGGAACAGCATTTTGATAAAAAGTTAAACACTTTATCAAAAGGTAACCAACAAAAAATACAGCTTGCGATAACGCTTTTGGCAGACCCTGATATTATTATACTAGACGAACCTTTTTCAGGACTAGACCCAGTAAACGCACAAGTTATGAACAATGCGGTTGTAGAGCTTATTGAAAAAGGTAAAATTGTTGTGTTCTCTTCTCATGAGATGGCAAATGTAGAATCTTTCTGTGATGAAATTTGCATTATAAATCATGGTCAAATCGCAATTGCTGGTAATTTAGCAGAAATAAAGCGTACATATCGTAGAGATAGAATTGGCATAATTCCTGAAGATGGTAATTCAATTGCTTTACATGAAAAAATTAAAAATTTTGATGGCATTAAAAACATCATCGAAAACAAGGGCGAGTGTATCGTAACTCTTAACGAGCCTTCTTTAAAAGATAAATTACTCGCAAATATAGTTAATAACAACATAAATATCAGTAAATTTGATGTTTTAGAACCAAGTTTACAAGAAATCTTTATAGAAAAGGCGGGTGTTGTAAATGAATCAGTTTAAAGCTGTTTTGGGGTTTGAATTTGGGGCATATGTAAAAAGCAAAGGCTATAAAATTTTCACACTTATTATGATTGCCATTGCACTTTTGGGCGGATTAATCCCAAACCTTATATCTAATATAAATTTTGGTGGCGGTAGAGAACGCCCTCCTGTTGGTATTCATGACCTTAACCACGTTTTGTCTGACGAAAACTTGAACGCCTTTATAGGTGAAGGTGCTTGGGTTAGAATGGATATTTCTAACTATGAAAATATTGAAGAAGAACTTGAAAACGAAACATATGCACATATCTTTATGGTAGATGGCGATGAATACACTGTAATCTTACTTGGAAGTGCTGCCATGACGTTTTCGTTCCACACATACCGTGAGCTTGCACGTGAAACCCATCTAGCTGCCGTATTTACAGGCTTGGGGCAATCTCCTACAGAAACTAGCCAAATTTTAAACACTATCCCTGAAATAGATTTGGTTTTAGTTGGTAGAGATTTAACTCAATCGTTTATAATAGGCTATGTGCTAGTATTTGTTTTATATTTTGCGGTAATGATTTATTGCCAGTTCGTTACAACTTCGGTTGTTCGTGAAAAATCTACAAAAACTATGGAGATGCTTGTTGTTTCGGTTAAATCTATCCATATGATGTTCGGTAAGGTTTTTGGTGTTGCACTGGCTGGCCTTCTACAGCTTGTAGCAATTTTAGGAGCCACAGCCATTGGTTTAACATTATTTGGTGATGGACTTGCAGATATACACGAAATTCTTGGTATGCTAACATTTGCTGATGTTGCACCGCTTTTAGGCTGGGCATTTGCGTTTTTCTTATTAGGATTTTTTAGCATTGCATTTGTTTCGGCTGGAATTGGCTCAATGGTTGATAAAATGGAAGATGTTGGTCAAGCTAACATGATTTCAACACTTGTAATGGTTGGCTCGCTTTTAATTGCAATGACAGGAATAGCAACGCCAAACTCTTCTTTAATGGTTGCGGCTTCTATGATTCCTCTTATTTCTCCAGTTATAATGTTTATGAGAATTTGCTTAGTAGAGGTTCCAGTATATCAGATTATAATTTCTATCGGCGGAAGCGTTATTACTATCTTGCTACTTGGCGTACTTAGTGCAAAAATTTACAGAGCAGGCGTTTTAATGTATGGAACAAAACCGACTATTGGAAATATTGTTAAAAGCCTTAGAAAAGCTTAAAAATAGAAGGACTTAGGTGAACAAGCATGTATCACAAAAACGATTTTATACAAAAACTAGGGCGCAAGTTTGGTAAATTTGCTATACAAAAATTGATGATGTATATTGTTGGCGGAATGGCAATAATGTTTGTTGCCAGTTTTGTATCACCCGTTAATATAATAAGCTTGTTTGCCTTTGATACTTCGTCAATTATGCAAGGTGAAATTTGGCGTATATTTACATTTATATTTATACCGCCTAATGCAAGCCCTATATTTATTTTATTTGCCTTGTATTTTTACTGGTTTATAGGCTCGGCTCTTGAAAATAAGTGGGGAGCATTTAGGTTTAATATTTTTTACCTATGCGGAATAATAGGAACAATCATTGCGGGGCTTATTACAGGATTTGCAACAAATTTTTATCTTAACTTATCGCTATTCTTTGCTTTTGCTGTGCTATTTCCTAATTTTGAAGTACGATTGTTTTTTGTACTACCCATAAAAATAAAATGGCTTGCATATGTAAATTTAGCATTTTTTGTGTATGAATTTATTATGATTAGTTGGCCTGGAAGAGTTGCACTGTTGGTTTCTATTTTAAATATAATTTTATTTTTTGGAAAAGATTTTATTGATGGTATAAATCGTAAACGCAGGCAAAAGAAATGGAAGAAGAATATTCGATAATTTTTACAGTTTGGTCATATGTTTAAGCGGGCATGGCGATAGAAATCGCATCATGCCCGCCTTTTAGTTTTTCAGGCTAGAAATATTCAATTTGCTTAATATTTGCCTCGCTTATATGGCGTTCGTATACGATAACCCCTCTATCATCTCTTTTTAGAAGCCTGAGATAATGCTTATGTACTCGGCACACTTGCGGGCTACAGCTATAGCTTATAACCTCACCGTCAAGCAGAGTGATCCTAATATCTGAATATACATATTTAGCAGTTCGCCATATAAATATAATTATTATAGAGAACCACCATATTGTTAAAACCCAGCTTACATAAAACATTGCAGACATAAAAATGTTTTGAGTTTCTAATATAATAAATGGCAAATAAACAAAAGCAAGCACTACAGAAGCAATAGAAAGCCAATTAAGCATCAAAAACAGTAATTTGCTCGTGTTTCGTGCTTTATCCATCATTATTTTCATTCTCTCTGTTTTTAACATTACAGCCCAAAGAATTATTATTGTGATAATAGCCATACCCGCTGAAAGTAGCATAAGTATATAAATTTCATCTATTTGGAATAAGACCATAAAAATGACTCCCAAAAAAATAACAACTGATGGCAACATATTAATATATATAAAAAACAGAAAGAACGACCCAAGTATGCTTTTATCAATTTTTCTATAATTTACAGATCGTTTTGATATCCAAGACATAATAAACCCTGCTATTGTGCTAAGCACCATGCCGATTATTTTTATCGTTGCCAAATTCATAGAATCTATTAATTCAAACATTCCGCAGTTCTCCTTCGCTAATTAATAAAAGAATTATAATATAGCTAGCTTTAAAAGTCAAGTAAATTCAATATAAAGATACTCTAATCATGCAATCTTAGCCTGTGGTTGGGTTGTAGGGTACTTTCATGTCTCTACCAGATTTTTTTATCGGGTTCTATCGCCAGTTTAGCTATTGTGGAAGTTCTTGCATTTCTTTTGGAAAAGTATTCTTATCAGTCATAAAAAATCCCCCTTAGGAATAGGTGTTGTTACACAATATTCCGTGGGGGATTGTACACATTCAAATATCGGTTGAAATCACATCTACAAATTTGCTTGATGGCTAAATTGTGTTATTATTTTTGCTTTCGTCAAGCGATACTTGGGTTGTATCCAGCTTTTTACTACCCCAAATCGTTGGTATACCATCATCACTTTTTCCAAGACTATATCTCTCGTCAATCCATGTATGGTGCAGCGTTTCATCGCTAATGGGATAGACAGGCAATATAAATTTACCGTCAAGAATAAAGTGCAGCTCATCACCCGCCCGCTTCAATTCATAGCCATCTTCATATTTGCCAATATAGTCATCGAGCAAATCGCTATTTATCGAGTGTGCGGGCGGTTTTGTCGGCATTTCATATTCCTTGCCTAATATAATATCTCTGATTATTCTGCATAAACCCCATACATTTGCAAAACCATAATTACTGATTGCCGCAACCGCAAAATCATCATCAGGCCGCATTACAAAATTAGCCAAAAACCCCTCACATCCGCCATTATGCACTATAATGCTTTTGCCGTCAACATTATACACTTCAACGCCATACCCATAGTTGTTCATATAGTTCGTATTCATTCTACTGATGGATTTTCGGCTCAATATTTTATCGCCCATCAAGGCCATGTGCCATTTCAGCAAATCCTCGGCGGTTGAGTATATGCCGCCGCTTGATGACATTAAATCCATATTAACATAACCGCAACGAATAAAATCATTAAGATTAAGATAATATCCCGTGGCCAAGCCCTTGACAATCGCCAAATCCGTATCCACGCCAGTGTTGTGCATTTTCAGGGGTGAAAAAATATTGTCGAGCATATACTGTGTATACCTAATACCCGAAATTCGCTCAATCAGCTTGCCCAAAAACCAATACCCTGTGTTGCTATAGTTATACTGCGTTCCTGGCTCAAAATCCAAAGGTGTTTGCGTGAATTGTTTTAGCAAATCTTCTGTTTTAAGTGGTATTCTGTAAAAAATCTCATGCGAATTTTCCAGATTGGCATAGTTAAAAAGTCCTGAAGTGTTTGTCAATAAATGGTGGATTGTGATGCATTCATCTAATGCCACACAATCCGGAAAGTATTTTTTCAAATTATCTTCAACTTTCAAAAGCCCACGCTCCTCCAACATAAGAATAGCGGCAGCGGTGAATTGCTTTGTCACCGACCAGATTTTATGCTTGGTTTGGGGGGTGTTAGGGACATCAAGCTCAATGCTCGCAAGACCATATGCCTTGTTAAAAACAATCTCGCCCTTGTAAATAGCGGCGATAGAGCCGCTAAATGGATATAGGCTAAGATATTTTTCCATATACTCGTTCATCTGTTTTTCGATTTTTTCTCTCATACAATCCTATCCTATCCTAAATTTAAGTTTTCTATTATGCACAACCGCTTTATTCTCGATTAGTTATATCGCATATATGCTATAGCTCAAACACACTTATGTCGCGAACAATTTTCTATAATTGTTTAGCGTATCTGTGATTAAAAAGGCCTTGACACAATGCCCTAGGCATAACTTCATTCACATATTTTTTGTGCACTTTTCGCTTCGGGGTTTTGTGTGTATTCTCACACAAAACTTAAGGTTGCGAAAAATCCACTTCGTAAAGTGCACCTCAAAAGCTGGTCCATGATGGGTTTATGCACTATTGCTAGCTATAAAGCCATTCTCATAACCTGTTCATTTTCTCCTCCTGGATCTAAAACTTCACCTGTCTTCTTAAAGCCAAGACTTAGATAAAAATTAGCACCCACGGGGTTTACATCTTCCATCACAACAGAAGTATAAAAAGCTTTAGCTTCGCCTAGAGGTAATGTTTTTACTTCGTCTATAACTAAAGCCATCGCAGCTCTGCCATAGCCTTTGTTTTGATATTTTTCATCTATCATCAGTCGCCAAAGATAATAATATGGTTCTCCGTTATTGTTGATTTCGTCTGCATCTTCGATAGAGTCGGCTTCATTTATATAATCTACCATCACAAAACCAACAGGGGTTTCTTCATGATAAATAGCATGTACAATAGGTGGTTTTCCATTGTCCATAGTGTATGCAAAAGCTTGAGCCATGCTTACCATATTAGGGGCTACCAGCTTTGGGTCAGCTTTCATTAGCATAATATCATCTTCATTTTTTCTTGTAATCGGTCTGAGTGTTATCATATTTATCATCCTTTCGTGTCTAGTTAAGTTTATCATGTATTTTTAAGACCCGTCAAGGGGTAGTTTGATTATAAAATGAATTATACCTATTTTAAAATTGTGCTTCAATTCATATAAGAGTAAAAACGTTGTCCTTTTTTGATTTACTAAATAATTGCTATTGATTTATTTCCTAGGATATGTTAGAATTATTTCCTAAGTGTTTTATTTATTGTGAAAATTTTAACTATATTGTCAAGGAGGTTTTCTTGTGTCGAAAAAAGTTTTTCCATTTAAGGGAACAAAAGAACAAGAGGAACAATTAAATGTTCTTATCAAAGAGCATGTGGGTGATAGCGGTGCTTTGATGCCTGTTTTGCAAGGGGCACAAAATATTTATGGCTATCTTCCGTTAGAAGTTCAGCGTGTGGTTGCAAGAGGCTTAAATATGCCGCTTTCAGAGGTTTACGGCGTTGTTACGTTTTACGCACAGTTTTCTTTAACGCCAAAAGGCAAGCACAAAATTGCAGTTTGTTTGGGAACTGCTTGTTATGTTAAAGGTGCTGGCGATATTTTTAACCGCATTAAGAAAAATTTAGGGCTTGACGGAAACGAAGACCTTACAGAAGACGGGCTTTTCTCTGTTGACGGTTGTCGCTGTATTGGTGCTTGTGGCCTAGCCCCTTTAATCACGGTTGATGAAGATGTTTACGGCAAAATTACTGCCGATGATGTTGATGGTATCCTTGAAAAATATAAAAAAGCAGAATAATTTGGAGGTGATTTTATGAAAAGTTTACAAGAATTAAAAGCTATATATGAGCGTATGCACCCTATGATGGCTGTTAGAGGCGGCGGACAAGATTCTACCAATACATACGAGCGTCATGTTTTGGTGTGCGGCGGAACTGGTTGTATTTCTTCTGGTTGTCAAAAAATTGTTGATGCTATGCATGAAGAACTTAAAAAGCATGGCAAAGATGAAAAAGTTCAGATAATTAAAACAGGCTGTTTTGGGCTTTGTGCACTTGGGCCAATCGTAATTGTTTACCCTGAAGAGTCTTTCTACTCTATGGTAACTCCTGAGTGCGTTGGTAAAATTGTTGAAGGTCATTTAGTTGGTGGCAATCCTGTTAAAGAGTTACTCTACGAAGAAACAGTTAAAGGTGACGAAATTACAAGCCTTTCAGAAACTGGGTTCTACAAAAAACAAATGCGTGTTTCTCTAAGAAATTGCGGTGTTATAGACCCTGAAAACATTGAAGAATACATAGCTTACGAAGGTTATGCAGCTCTTGGTAAAGTTTTAACTGAGTTAAATCCTCCAGATGTTATTCAAATCATCAAAGATTCTGGCATTCGTGGCCGTGGAGGTGGCGGCTTCCCAACGGGTATTAAATGGGGCTTTGCAGCTATGGTTGAATCTGACCAAAAATACATCGCTTGTAACGCCGACGAGGGAGACCCAGGTGCATTTATGGACCGTTCTATTTTAGAGGGGGATCCACATTCGGTTCTAGAAGCTATGGCAATAGCTGGCTATGCAATTGGTGCTAACCGTGGCTTTATCTATGTTAGAGCAGAGTATCCAATTGCGATTGACAGGCTTATAATCGCTATAAACCAAGCTCGTGAATACGGCGTTCTTGGTACAAATATCTTCGGCACAGGATTCGATTTTGATGTTGAATTAAGACTTGGTGCTGGTGCATTTGTTTGTGGTGAAGAAACTGCACTTATCGCATCTATAGAAGGGTTTAGAGGCGAGCCTCGCCCACGCCCGCCATTCCCTGCTGTTAAAGGATTATTTGGCAAACCAACCGTTTTAAATAACGTTGAAACTTATGCAAACATCCCGCAAATTATTTTAAAAGGCGGCGAATGGTTCAAGAGCTTTGGAACTGAAAAATCAGCAGGTACAAAAGTTTTTGCACTTGGCGGCAAAATTAAAAATATCGGGCTTGTTGAGGTTCCTATGGGCATCACGCTTCGTGAAATTATAGAAGAAATTGGCGGAGGTATCCCTGATGGCAAGCAGTTTAAAGCAGCACAAACTGGCGGCCCTTCTGGTGGATGTATCCCAATGTCTTTAATTGATACAAAAATTGACTATGATAATCTTTTAGAAATCGGCTCGATGATGGGTTCTGGCGGTCTTATCGTTATGGACGAAGATAACTGTATGGTTGACATCGCTAAGTTCTTCCTTGAGTTTACAGTTGAAGAAAGCTGCGGAAAATGTACACCTTGCCGTGTTGGAACGCAAAGGCTTTACGAAATGCTTGAGCGTATTTCAGAAGGCAAAGGCTGTTTAGAAGATATTGAGAAAATGAAAGAATTATCTGCATTTATCAAAGAAAATTCTTTATGTGGACTTGGACAAACTGCTCCAAACCCAGTATTATCAACGCTTATGTATTTTGAAGATGAGTATAAGGCTCATATTTTAGATAAAAAATGCCCAGCGGCAGTTTGTGAAAAGCTTTTATCTATCGTTGTTGTGCCTGAAAAATGTAAGGGTTGCACTTTATGTAAGCGTGTTTGCCCTGTTGATTGTATCATAGGCGAAACTAAAGAAATTCACGTTATCGAACAAGATAAATGTATTAAATGTGGTGCATGTATAGATAAGTGTCCGTTTAAGGCAATAATAAAACAGTAATGATGACCTCTATCTAAAAGCCTAGTTTCTACTTTAACGAAATAGATTCATAATAGAGCTTTAGTGCAATGTGATGAATCGTATTGAACGTATCGGAAAGAAGTCCGACCGCTGCAAGCGGGTTTTGCACGGCAAAACTACTGAGTTTAGTAGAAATGGATTTTAGATCAGGTCATAAAAGGAGGACTGGAAAGTAAATGAGTATGGTAAATTTAAAAATTAATAATATGGATGTTCAGGTTCCTGCGGGCACTACGATTTTAGAGGCGGCTAGTAGCCTAAACCTAAAAATTCCAACGCTTTGTTATTTAAAAGATATAAATGCAATTGGTGCTTGCCGTATCTGCGTTGTTGAAATTAAAGGCGTGAAAAACCTTGCGGCTTCTTGTGTTTACCCTGTTGCCGAGGGGATGGAAATTTCTATAAACTCAGAACGTGTTTTAAAATCAAGAAAAACTAACTTAGAGCTAGTGCTTTCAACACATAACCGCCGTTGTTTATCTTGTGTTAGATCTGGCGAGTGCGAACTTCAGGAGTTATGTAAAGATTACGGCATAGAGAACGAAACAGTTTTTGCGGGCCATAATTTTGAAGAAATTTACGACGAGTCGGCTAAACACATGGTTCGTGATAATAGCCGTTGTATCGTTTGCCGCCGTTGTGTTGCGGTTTGCTCTAAAAATCAGGCTGTTTCTGTAATTGGTGCTAACGAACGTGGATTTAAAACGCATATCGGCTGTGCATTTGGTGCAGGGCTTGGTGAAGTTGAATGTATAGGTTGCGGTCAATGTATTAATGTTTGCCCTGTTGGTGCAATTTATGAAAAAGACGAAACAGACAAAGTTTGGGCTGCTCTTCACAACCCTACCAAGCACGTTGTTGTGCAAACTGCTCCATCTATTAGAACAGCTCTTGGTGAAGAGTTTGGCATGCCTATTGGCACAAATGTGCAAGGCAAAATGGCGGCAGCTCTTAGACGTATAGGATTTAAGCATATTTTTGATACAGATGTTGCGGCAGACTTTACAATTATGGAAGAAGCAAGCGAATTTATCGAAAGATTTACGGCTGGCGGAACATTGCCGCTTATAACATCTTGCTCTCCTGGTTGGGTTGAATATTGCGAGAGATTTTATCCAGAATTTATACCAAACCTTTCTAGCTGCAAATCGCCTCAACAAATGCTTGGTGCATTAATTAAAACGTATTACGCAAAGCAGAAAGGGATCGACCCGAAAGATATCTACATGGTTACAGTAATGCCATGTACAGCTAAGAAATACGAAGTTGCCCGTACAGAAGGCAATGCTGTTGAAGGCATTTTCGACTGTGATGTTTCTATAACAACTCGTGAGTTTGCAAGAATGATTAAGCGTGCAGGAATTGACTTTGTTAATCTTCCTGAAGAATCTTTTGATAATCCTTTTGGCGAAAGCTCTGGTGCTGGCGATATCTTCGGTAGATCTGGCGGCGTTATGGAAGCGGCACTTAGAACGGCTTCTGAATGGATTAGTGGAAAGCCTCTTGAAAAGCTTGAATTTGAAGAAATTCGTGGTATAAAAGGCATTAAAGAAGCAACTTATAAAGTTGGCGATCATGAAGTTAAAGTTGCGGTTGTTGCTGGTCTTGCAAATGCTTCACAAGTTTTAGAAGATATTAAGGCAGGCAAGAGAGATTATCACTTTATCGAAATTATGGGTTGCTTAGGTGGCTGTGTAAATGGCGGCGGCCAACCAATTCAAACGGCAAGAACTAGAGCGATGGTTGATGTTCCTGGCCTTCGTGCATCTGTTCTTAACAATCAAGATAAAGTTAAAAAGCTTAGACTTTCTCATGAAAGCCCTATTGTTAAACAAGTTTATGCAGATTATTTAGGCGAGCCGGGCAAAGGCAAAGCACATGATATACTGCATACGCATTATACAAAAAAAGAAAGATTTTAAATAATAAAAAAGACTGTAGGTTTTGCTTACAGTCTTTTTGCTATATTTACATCGCTTTCATTTCAAGCCTTAACCTGTCTGAAATAAGAGCTATAAATTCACTATTTGTTGGCTTCCCTTTATGGTTATTTATTGTATATCCAAAAAGGCTATCAATAGAATCAACTCTGCCACGAGTCCATGCAACTTCTATTGCATGCCTTATTGCACGCTCTACCCTTGAAGATGTTGTATTGCATTTTTTTGCAATTGTTGGATACAGTTCTTTCGTTATATAATTTAAAACTTCTGGCTCATTCACGGCCGTAATTATAGATTCTCTCATATAGTGGTAACCTCTGATATGTGCTGGCACACCTATTTCATGTAAAATGGCAGTAATTTTCATTTCTAGGCTTGTTGTTGTGTTTTGTGCAGGATTTTTTGAAATTACAGAATTTATAACGCCCTTAGGAGTAACAGCTTGCGACATAAGCTGCCTAATCCTCTTCAAAATAAGCTCCATATCAAATGGCTTAACGAGATAATATTCTGCTCCAAGGTCTACCGCTCTTTGTATAATTTTTTCTTGGCTCATTGCAGAAAGTATTATACAAATTGGGGTGTTTGGATTGTTTGGTCTATCAAGGGCTTCTAAAACTCCAAGACCATCGAGATTTGGCATTATACCATCTATTAAAGCAACATCGGGTTTTAAGCTTTTTATTTTTTCAAGTGCCTCGTTTCCATCGTGTGCCAAGCCAACAACCTCTATGTCGTCGAAATTTTCAAAATAATCTTTCATAATATCACAAAATTCTTTGTTATCGTCTGCAATTAAAATTTTTGTAACAGTTTTCATCTGGTGTTTCCTCCTTAAAATTTGGTTTTAAATTAACATTTATTACCATTTGTAATTATTATAAATCATTTACCTAATTTTGGCAATAGTTTTTTCAAAATTTTTTTATAAAAGTTTAAAAAATACAAAAAAATGGCACAGTTACTTGTACTGTGCCGTTTTTTAAACGCATTTTAAAGGATTTTATAAAACAAATGGCAAGATTATGCCAAGAATCATTACAACTGCTATAGCAATTGCAACTATTTGTACAATTCTTCTTTTTCTTTCTCTTTTTCGTTCGTAACCTGTTTTTTTCATTTTTATTTACCCCCATTAAGATGACGAAGCACCGATAAGCAGCACCTCAACACCAACAACATCCGAAATTTTTCCACTCTTTATATTAAAATCGGTTTTTAGGCAATTGTCAATAGCTTTTAGCAAAGTTTTTTTTGAAAAATTTTTGCTTTGCCTGATACAGTTAGAAACCACAAAACTTTTTATATTAAGGCTTGTTGCAATTTCTGCTGGTGAAACCATTTTTGCAAGCTCACTACACAAATAAATTAACCTCAGCTGCCTATAGATTAGGCCAAGTATCATAATTGGACTTTCCTTAAGTGTTATAAGATTTTTATACATCATAAGAGCAGATGAAATATTTTTGGAAGCGACGGCATCAACTAAATCAAAAACACGTGTTTCAAGGCTTTTTGTGCATATTATTTCAATATCCTCTGGCATTAAAACCTCGCCTTTTTTCTTAAAGCTTTCAAGTTTTTTAACTTCTTTTTCTATACTTAGCATATCAGCAGTAACAGTTCTAACAATAAGGCTTGCAGCCGCCCTTGAAACTACAATTTCAGATGGTTTAAAGAGCTTTATAACCCAATCAGTAAGCTCCGCTTCGCTTGGTGTGTTTAGCTCTTCTGCAACCCCAATTTTTGAAAGTTTTTTGTACAAAGAATTTCGCTTATCAACATTATCTTCTATAAACATCAAAATAGATGTATCAGGAATATTTTCTGTAACTTTAGCCATTTTCTCACTATCATCTTTTCGCCCAGTTGCAAAAAGTCCGCTATTTTTAACGATTGCAAGCCTTTTTTCGCTCATAAACGGCACTGTTTGTAAAGCATCATTTATAGCTTCAGGATTTGCACTCTTACCTTCATAAAAATCAAAATTCATCATTTCCATAGATTCTGACAAAATTTTCTCTTTAAATTTATTTTCGTAAAATTTCTTTAAATAATCTTCTTCGCCATGTAGCAAATAAAGATTTGTAAAATTATTAGATTTAATATGTGCGTTTAAAGTTTTCAAGCTAATCACCTCTTGATATTACTGTACTTATAATCTCTCTTTTCCGCCTCAAATATGTAATACCCATCTTTTTCGTGAATAATAACTCCGCCAAAAATAGATATAAACTTATTTTTATACCACTGCCGCCTTTTTGTAACCATATAAAATTTTCCACCCAACAAAAGCCTATTAAACCCTTTTTCTATAAAAGTTTTAGCTATAGAAAAATCTGTGTGGTACGGCGGGTTGCTTAATATTACATTAAACCCCGCTTCATCTAAACTTTCGTAGGCATTGCTTTTAATTATATTAACATCGGCTACATTATTAAGCTTTGCATTGGCCTTAGAAATTTCTACTATAGAATTTTTAACATCAGTCATAAATACATTTTTAGGATTTGTAACTTTTGCTGCAAGTACTCCAACAACTCCATATCCGCAACCTAAATCTAAAATTTTATCATCTTCCTTAAAATCTACAAATGATAGCATTGCAAGTGTTCCTCTATCTATATATTTAGGCGAAAAACAATCCGCATTGGTTTCAAACAATAATTCATATCCCTTTATATTTTCTTTAATCATAAACTAATCTCCTATCATTGGTAAAATTCGTATATTTCCATTTCTTCTAAGCCTTAATGTAACTGCCCCATAGTCCATTGTTGCAAATATTTCCGAGCCTACACTTTGTATATTATTAACCGCCTGTGGCGTTGGATGCCCATAAATGTTGTTTCTACCAACACTTATAAAAGTTATAATCGGATTTACAGCTTCTAAAAATTCTATAGAAGAAGAATGGCGTGAACCATGATGCCCAGCTTTTAAAACATGGGCAGAAAGGTCTATCCCCTGCTCTATTAAAATCCTTTCCATTGGGTGCCCAACATCCGCTGTAAATAACATTCTAAATTCTTGGTACTGAAGCATCAGCACAAGCGAATTTTCGTTATCGCTTGAAAGAGGATTATTGTCAAATGGACTTAACACCTCAAATGTAACACCACCTCTAGTTTCAAGAACCGAACCAGCCGAGAAAAATACCATTTCAGTATTATAAATCTTACAAAGCTCTACAAGTGTTTGAAAATACTCGTCTTCTAAGTTTTCTATCGTCGGAATTATAACAGTTCTAACGTTTTTCATGGTTATAAGCTCAAAAATTCCCATGTGGTGATCTCTATCAAAGTGTGTTATAAATGCAACATCTACGTTTCTTATTCCTCTATAGTCAAGATATGGCACTAAAACCCTCGCCCCTGTGCTTTGCCCTATTTCCCTATCAAACCAGCCACCGCCATCGATAAAAATAACCTCGTTTCGATGCTCTATAACAAAGCTATCACCCTGCCCTACATCAAGCATAGTAATTTGAAATGGCGTGGGACGAATATTCCATACAAAAAATATCACAAAAAAGCTTGAAATTATAATTTTTCTAAACCTCTTAGTTCCAAGTTTCAAAGCCACCGAAAAAATGCCAACATAGTAAAAAAGACTTATAAAAACTGGCTGAGTGGCAATCAGCACTTGTGAGCTTGGAAATGCTGAAAAAATTCGACTCACAAACTCAAAATATTGTAGTATGTAATAAAGCGTCGCGGCAAAAAACATTGCAATTTGCGGAAAAACCATACCGACCAAGGCAATTATAAATGCTAAAATTACAGCAAACGATGCAACTGGCACAATAAGTAAATTAACTATGCTCGAATATAACGGAACACGATTAAAGTGCATAATAAAAATTGGAAGCGTGAAAACTGATATTGATAAGGACAAAGCCAAGCTTTTCGCAATGCCCGTAAACCGCTCTCTAAAAAGGCTTGAAATTCTTGCATAAATCGGTTCGTTAAAATAACATATCCCAAAAATACAACCAAAAGATAGCTGAAAGCCTACATCAAAAATATAAAACGGTTCATATAAAAGTAGTAGTATTGCCGTTAGCGAAACCGAAGATTTCATATCATACTCTTTCATAAAAAAGAACGAAAGCGTTGCTATTAAAAGCATTGCCGTTGCCCTAACTGTTGCAACTGCCGCACCTGTAAACATGCAGTACATAATTATAAAAAGTGTTGTTATAATTAAAGATTTTCTAATGCCCAAGGGCTTTAAAAGTAG
>Ga0136643_10004841_pt1 | contig 18770 bp, 18 predicted proteins | sample TergutLab28metaG_FD_96883 | JGI IMG/M metagenome (GOLD analysis project Ga0136643, IMG submission 96883) | Labiotermes labralis P1 segment gut microbial communities from Petit-Saut dam, French Guiana - Lab288 P1 (version 3) (version 3) | ecosystem: Host-associated > Arthropoda: Insects >...
CAGCCTGCATCCGGATACCACACCACCCCAGCCAAACCACAACGTAACACCAACACACATCGAACCAGAGCAATACAACCCATGAAATAACTCAACAAATAAATCGCAAGCTCCTGAAGATGGGTGTATTAATATCCGAAACATGTTGAGCATTAAATAATGAAATAATAAAGTAAGTGACATCAAGCTGGTTTCTCTTTATTCAACCCCAAGTTAATTCTTTGCCTAATCCCGTTGTAGCCTACTTTGCTTTTTTAGTAACTGCGCAAGCTGCATAACCAATGAGCTGATGCCAGCGGCCGCGCGTTCAAAGGCATGAGTCTGCGGCCATTCCCTGGCTGAGATTGCTGGTTCGAATCCGGCCGAGGGCTTTGATGTTTTTCTCTTGTGAATGTTGTGTGTCAGATAGAGGTTGCTGCGACGGACTGATCACTCATCTAGAGGATTCCTACTGATTTTTGGTGTGTCTTGAGTGTGATCGTGAAGCCTAGGTAAAGAGGAAGCCCTAGTTTTCTAGGGTGCGCTGCACCATAAAAGAATCCAATGATGTCATGGCTAACAGACACTGCTTCACTTCTCTTGTTCTCTGGGTGAAACAGCCATGTGCAAGGCAGTAAGGCTGTCACGGCCTGAGGCTATCACTCACCTTCATATAGGGCAGAAGCTAGTGTTGGAGTTTAGTTTTTCTAGAAGTCCAAGGCGTGTATTTTTCTCTAATAATTGTCCTTTACATACCGTTTATTAGACTAAGAACGGCAGCCATTTGCACCCCCCTACAGCACAACCGTCTACCTTGGGCTCTTTTTATATTGTACCGTCTTAGTATTACATGTGTCTATTTTAAAAGCATTTAAGTTTCTACAGCAAACCCATGACGCACTTCGGCCATGTGATAGACTGCCTTTATTGATAACTTTCTCAGTTTAGTGCAGGCCTACTTTAAACGCTATATGAAAGACAAGGAAATGCCATCGGTTAGAACATTACTGTCTGGTATCGAGTTTTTAACCGTGTAATAGTCACGATTATCTTCCTATGTCTTAGTTTATTTACTTGCGACATATTTATAGAGGTTATCATTAGTTTAGGACAGGGATGTCCAATATTTTTCGCAAAGGGCCACACCCGTTATTGTTGGTTGGTTCGCGGGGACACACGTGTTAAAACCACAGTAAGTGGTGTACCTAAAGGACTAATATATTGTGTAAAATTTATAGCATGTTTATTTATATATATATATAAAATTTAAAAATTTGACACACATGGCCGCATAACATAACCTAGCGGGTAGCATGTTGCCCGCAGTGCGCGGTTGGGCACCTTTACTTTAGGTTCTATAACGCTGAATGTTAGGATAATTCGTGGCTAGTATTTTGGAAAGGTTATGAAAAAGGCGGACGTCACCTAACTTGAAGTGTTTACTATGCCTGAATTTGCTGATAAGTGTTTAGCCTAACCTTGATTGAATCGTCAGAAAATCGGCATTGCGGCCAAACCGAAATCCCAGTCACTCAATTTTAAGTCGCCAGAATTTTTAGCTCTCGATACACCTTTCTAGGACTTCCTATAAGACTTCACCATAAGTATTCATAATCGTTAAAAGAACATCGTTAAATAAGGTAACAATAAATTAACTTAGGACTTTTCCTATAAAATATACACGCATTTAAGCGAGAAAGACCAACAAGACACACAATTTTCTTAATAATTTATTTCAATTAAACCATCCTCAACATTCAATATTAATAAAAATCCAACTAGATGCAACAGTATGCAGATATTTATTTACTGCAAAGTCACTCTACATGTTTCTGGTGTCCACAGCACCCATCATCAGGAGTACTAAAAACTGTAACCGCAAACCTCCGGTACAGGTCACGCTGTGAAATACAAGGATTAACTGGAATAAACTAATAAAGTTGTTTGTTAGCTTGTTAACGTCTGATAGTAATGGGTAAATATGTTAATGTACCGCCACCCATTACTATCAGAAGTTAACAGGCCAACACACACACTGTTAGTTCATTCCAGTTAATCCTTGTATTTTACAGTATGACCTGTAACGGAGGTTGCGGTTACAGTTTTTAATACTCCTGATGATGTGTGCTGTGGACACCCGAAGCATGTAGATTGATTTTGCAGTAAATAAATATTTGCATACTGTTGCATCTAGTTGGACTTTTATTAATATTGAACTATAATGCACAGAACATTGAGCTAAAAAAAATATCCTCAACATGTTTCGAACAAACAACTGTTCATCATCAGGAGAAGTTCTGTACAAGCAGCGTACAGTATTTCACCATGCATCTTATGGGGAGTCCAGTCGCTGACACGATCCGAATGATAGTTCACGTATCGTGACAGCGACTGGACTCCACATAAGATGCATGGTGAAATACTATACGCTGCTTGTACAGAACTCCTCCTGATGATGAACAGTTGTTTGTTCGAAACATGTCGAGGGTAATTTAATTGAGATAAATTATAAAGAAGTGTGTGCATCGTGTTAGTCCTGCTCACGTATGTGTATCACGATACACGCGTCAGAGAATGTAAAGTCTACACGTATTTCTTGTTTCCTCATCATAGGTACGTGTCTAGGCGTAACTCTCCTAACATCAATCGATGATGTTTATAAATCACTAAGTTCCTTGTTTCGTGACATTAAGTTTGTTGTAGTCTGTGTTCTTCTTAGGCTTGAATCATTTTCTCAGCACTTGTTTTAATACGGTTGAAATTTACGCTTGTCTCTGTATTGTGGAAACAAACTGTTATAGAAACCAAATTTCATTTCGTGCAGAGTGAATGTTTGCTTGTGAGTGGTCTCTGTGAATTGCATTACGTCGTTTAGCCATTGCTGTCTACTTCGTTTGTATGTAACTTCCAGTCCTACTATTAATTCTCAATTTAATGTTGCTAATTTTAATTTTTGGTAGCAGCGAAGGTGCGAAAATGGCCAATAATAGCAAATGTTGCATGAAGTGATCGGTTTAATTCTCTCTTTCAAACAGTAATGTTATTTCCCAGAAATAGCTGGGGAATTCTGTGCTTTCCTCTCAAGAAGCAGCGGAATCCATGAATTTAGTCCGGTGGTTGTGTAGTCGGTGGCTCAGTGTCTGTTAAAGTCAGCTGGTGAATTATTTCACAGTGACACAGGAGTTAGATTTTGTCTCAGTTCTCCTCAAGTACGGAGCCAAGCCAAGCCAAGCCGAGCCACTGGAAGGCGTCTCTGTGTGAATGGGGCGTCCGTCGTTACAGGTGTACTTCAGAAACCTGTTGCTTCCTCTGAATGAAATTCTGTGAGAACTTTCAGTTCACTGCGCCGTACGGTTCGTTGCCTTAATTACAGTTCGTGGTGCATTTATGTGAAAAGTGCCGGAGAGATCCAGAGCTCCGGTTTACATGGCGTATATACAACGTGTATGTCGACGCTGTTGTACTGCAAGTGGCGCGTACAGAAACAAGCACGTTGTTTAAATGGAACTCTTACGAGTTCCGATAAAATTCCGTCACGTCCATTCTCTTTTCTCCGTACGTATGGGTCTGATATCAGCTGTTAGAGTTCCAGCACAGTTCTCTGTGAACTTGAGGTGAGCTCTAGATTAAGCGTATCCTCCCATACATTGCATGCCAGGGGATAAAGCTACCGATGCGTGAAACTGACTAATTACTTCCATCTAGGTAGTAAGTTAAGAGATGGTGCAGCTGTACCATATATTTGTTACTGCGTGATGATTAATCAAGGTTAGAACAAACATTTTCTCTTTGTGAATATGAAGTTTTAAAAACAGGTCTTTATTTTCTAAGAATTTCTGTAACAAGACCCAACACAATGCACATTTTTACATGAATGTTTTAACTTAATTAGAGTGTCTTCGACATGTTTCGAGCATTCAAGTGCTCACTCTCAGAAAGTCTTTACTTGCAGTTTTACGGTATTTCTTTCATGCATCCATAGAAGTGTGGTCGATGGGGTTTCGTTTTCATAATTTAGAATATGCATTCCGTTCTTCTGTAACTGGTCTAAGTACTCTACCGATCTCACGTGCCGTCTTCACTCGCCAAGTGTACAGCTGTGTTACAAGACCCTAAACTCGCACCATGTCGCAGAAACTGACGCTGTTTCCTGGTCTTCCATTCGCGACGCAGCATCTATAGGCTTCTCATTCTCTGCTTGGTTTACTGGAGCCTGAAACACAGCAAGAATGCCGTCGTGTCTCTCATGATCGCCTGAAACCACAGCTGTTATATACGATGATTTTTCCTTCTTCATACTTCGGATCGCTGTCACCCTTCAGCAAACATTTCACAATGTCCTTTTTACCACATCTAGCAGCCAGCGTCAGCGGATATTCACCTCGCATATTGCGTCTTCTCAAGTCACTTCCCAGCACTTATCAAGTAACATATGATGTTGGTGTTTCCGTACTTGTCGCGAGTGTTCAATCGACTTAACTTTGGAATGTCCTGTTAATTAGCCCGTTGCATCTCAATTAGTTAGTATTTTGGAAAGTTTCTTGACATTCGACTATGAACTTTGCTACATTATAGCTTCCACTCTCGGCCGACACATGTAATAGTGCCTTTCCTTTTCCGCCCTCAGTGTCAGGTTTGGCTTCCAGCTGAAAAAGTGTCTTTACTGTTTCAGTCTGACCTCTCCATGCTGCTTCATGAAGTAAGGTGTCATTATCTGCCAGAAGAGCCATATTCGTATAATTGTCCTTAATTATCCTATAGGTCAGCAAATCTGTATGACCCTACTTGCCAACAGCGCGAAGAACTGAAGCGTTATAACCTGTAAGCCCATTTTTCATCACATTGAGAATTTGTTCTCTGACCTTAGGCCGTTTCTCCATTATCAAGCTCAGTATCTCCCAATCGACCATTCTACTACCAAAGCGCACAGCAGACAAACCCAGCAATGTGTCTGGAAACATTACATCTGCTCCGTGTTCTAGCACGAGTCTAATGATTTCAGGCTCCTGCAGCTAACTGCTATATGTAGTGCGGTTCTTCCTCCATGGCCTTGTAACAGACTGATTCCTTTCTGCTTAGTAGCTTTTCGACTTCTCCCACATCTGTGTTTGGCATTGCCAGGTGTAATCGATTGTTACTGGCCAGTAGAAACTCGTTTATCCTCACATCACTATTCCTTATAATTTTAACAAATAATTTCCTGAGATATCCTGTCCACCATTTGCCTCACTACACCGTACCCCGATACAAATATGTGATTCCTCAAGAAAATCTGACTAACCAGCTTGTGATCGCATAGACACTGAACTGCAAATTATTCGGTGCAAGTACGATGTTGTCTTCCGTCGATGACATCGGTTATTATTCCAGTCTTTTCTATGCCTTCGCTTATTTCTTCAGGAAATCTCTTGCGATTTTCGGTATATTCTTGTTAGTGATTTTATCGAGGTAATATATGGGCAAGTTTGCCACCAGTGCCAAAGCCTTGTGGTTATATTTGAGACTGTCATATAGGGCAGTATCATCGTTAAGCACATTCACGTGTGGTCGATTAGAAATCTTTTCCTCATGTAAATAAATATCCCATTTCATATTGATGTAGAGATCATACAACACGACAAGATTTGTTTTGAGGTAGGTTTACCATTCTTGATACAGAACACTTCTTTACATTTTCTTCAAACGTCTGTGCCACTAACATAATCTGCAAGGATAGTTCCATGAAGTTTTCTCTCGTACACTGAGGTATTTAATTGAAAGTTCGACGACTTGACTTTCTAAACTTTGTTTGTAATCAGGTTTTACATCCACACATATTTTATTCCAGAACTTCACTAGGAAACTTTTCTAATCTTCCTCACTGAATTGTATTAGTGAAAATGACTGGCATTGGAAATCTGTTTCTAGCTGACTCTTCATTGAATGTCAAGACATCACCCAGATTATCATTACCTTGCTTTTGGACAGGATTCTGAATATTTGCATAGCTTCTTCGGTGTAATGCGGACTCACTTCATCCACTTCATCCTTTAGCACAACCATGTTTCCAGTAAAATTATAGCTGCAAATTAACATTTCTCCCTCTAGCTCTACACCGTCTGTTGTCCTTATTTTGCGGCTTGGGTCAACAATTTGATGGCGCCCTTATCCTCACAATCATTTGTTTTTATACTGTGCAATATGCTTGTATAGTTGTTGATATTGACCCGTACTACCCACGTGTCGGGGTGGCGTTCCCGTGTTTGCTTTGCAAGGTGAGTCAGAAGGGTGGACTTGCCCATTCCTGGTTCAGCAATGACCAAGATAAATCGCTCCTCGCCGTCAAGCTATGTACTTGGACCCCAGACTGTGCTGGCTTTTCTTTCCAAGACTAGAAGCCCATTTCCGGACCCATCCCTGTTCTGCTTCCAAAGAAGAATGTCGTCTTTTGTACTCAGACGACGAAATTGATTTGCTTCGTTGCTCATGGCTGTCCCTCACTCTTAGTCTCTACGAAGCTACGTGAAACTGTGTGATCATTGTCTTTGTTATTCAGTGTTCCTTCTTGTACGATCCGCTACCTTGTAGCTTCTCCGAACTATCCCCTCTCAATGAGAAAATTAAGTCGCTGTCATTTGCAATGCCACCTTTTCTTTGCTTTCTGCACTCAAGAGTTCTCTGGACGTTAAACTCTAGTGTCTCATCAGTGGGAACATCTATCGAAGGCTTTTCATCCGCTATCAAGAGAGATATTGAAGCAGAGTCTAATGCATCAAACGTACGAATATCACTTTCTTTGACTAAAGTGTTAAGTTGTAGTTCGGAGCCTTGAGAGTAAACTTTTTTTTCTTCAGAAAAAACATCCGGGAATCCATGATTACATCCGCGACTTTCTAGTCGTCTTACCCTTCTATGAGTTGTGTACAGAAAGTGCAGCGAAGGGAATTAATTTATTTCACGTTTCCTTTTCTGCTGGATATGAAAATGAACTTTATTCAACACATTTTCATTCAAAATCATAGATGCTTCATTAAAAACGTACTGAAAATGTTCACTTGAATTCTGGTCTTCCACTACCAATACATTAAACCTGTTATTCGAAACCAACACAATATCACTCTTATAGCGCGCCATGTGTTGCAAGGTTAGTATGATGCGTGTTGCATCACTCAGCATCTGGTGAATCTTAACAGCCGTAGGGGCGAATATCAGAACAGTCAGGTTGGGTTAAGCCAGTTGTTTCATATCTGTTATTGCGGTCTTTTCGTATGTAATACTGAGTTCGTCAAGTTCGGATTTCCTCTGACCCATTATCTTTGCTACCAAAGTGAATGCTAAAGTTTTTTAAAGTTTTTAACAGAAAGTTATTCTTTACGCAGTTGGCGTCTTGCAGGAAGTGATTAACAGCTTTGCCACCAGTCCTTCATGGACTCACGGAATTAAGTATAAGCTAATTGGATCTCAATGCCAGATAACTTCACATTCTGCTGCAGTTCACGGGTAATTTAAAGGTACATTTCTTTCCCGTTACCCTGCCTGTGTATTATCCCGGAACGACTGAAGAACTCACGATGCTGGGGCGGTTCCTGCAGTTGCTCGTAAATGTCTTTGTGTTCCTCTTCACTGAACTGCTACACAGAACTTCCTGTCATCGGAAGGTTCTCCTGACCGACCCCTATATCTTTATTCGGCTTTAGTCCTTTTATCAGCATCAGCGTTAGCATAGATAACGAAAATGCGTTCGTAAATCATACCATTTATTTTGACTCCTTCTTCGCAGCACTTGAACATTACCTCAGCCTTTATACACGATTCTTAATATTTACGTTAACTGAAGTCTCCTTTTCCCGCCAGCAACTGTTTCGTTGTAATGTGATGCTTTGCGTTGCTCTTCAGTTGCACGAAGAAGTGCGATATTATCGAGATGTCATCAATGCACCCTATTTCTACATCATCAAATACTCCACGCCAGGCCATGTTAGAAGCCAGTTTGAACTGTAACCCATGGTTTATATAGCACGTAGGGATACTAAACACAGAATTTATGCTAAACAATTTGGCCATGTATCGCCGCCTTCCTCTTGACCTTAACCTGGTCTTCAGAAGGCTTCTGTTCTGCATCGAGCAGCCTTTCAAATACAAGAACACAGTACATTGCTGTCAAAAGCAATATTCTGAATAATAACATTTAAATATCTAAATAGAAATTTACGTTTATTTTCAGAGATCTCACGAGTTTGTACACACATTTTTCTTTGTGTAACCTACTGTGAACAGCACAGTGACAAATTTTTATGTTTTGCTGAACGTGCATCTCAGTATATTTTTCTTACTAATTAACCAACTTGATGCACAAAAGTTTTGTTTTACAATAAATTTATTTCATGACTCTACATGTTTCGAGCACTATGTCCTCGAAACATGTAGAGGCATGAAATAAAACTTATTGCAAAACAAAACTTTTGTGCATCAAGTTGGTTAATTAGTAAGATAAATAGCACAGTGACAGTTAAATAGTATATTGTCAGTCAGTCATGCACAAAGTTTTTTTTTTTTATGAAAGTCACATTTCTCTCCTAGTACATGCTGTTTTATATACTTCCGTACCAACTCGTGGAAAACCTATCGTATTATTGCAGGCTGGTTATTTGCAATAATAGCAGTAGTAGGCGACGAATCATAAGTAAAATATAAAATAATTTGTCTTATGAAAAATATTAATATTATTAGATTATTACTATTATTACTGTTAGGAGATTGATAATATTACTATTATATTACTTTTACCTTTAGTTATAATAAAGACAGCAACGTGAATATTAAAACTATGTTTTAGAAATACTGTAACGAATGTAGTAACTTCAGTGATATACTGACGAAGAGCCTATTTTCCAGTACATATGTGTAGTTCATAAAAAATTCTTTCTGGTTTACCGAACTGGAGGGATATGTGAAATCCAGTGCTTGTTGTTCAGAACGCAAACACTTGCACTACCAAACGACAGGAAAACACGTTTTACCACTTAATTAGTTTGGTGTTTTCGCTGGTAACGATTATCAGTGAGATTTCATTTACTTTCCGGTATAATAAGATATATTTTGTTGTACTTTTATTTTATACTTAACAGGCCGGCTTAAAAATTAGAAATAACGTCGAACAAAAGTGTCTGGATCTCGATGAAGAACATATTAAGCAACTGCAACAATGGCTGCAGTGGAAAAGCAATAAGTATTACAATTTCTGAGAGTGTGTTTGTAGCCTTAGGTATTCAGCGTGCAAACGCGTGCGCCATATTGCCATCTCTGGCCTTAACGGCTGTACAAAAGTTGTCCACATTATCTCATAAGCCACACGATTTTTGGAAAAAGTTATTTAACAAAAATATGTGTTTTGATTTCTCTACAACTTTTGTCTGAAACATTTATAATTCTAAGAAAAACTGAGAAAGATATGATCAAAAATTTGTATTGTTTTTCCATGAAAATTCTCCATAATTCTTGTCCGATTTTAATGAAACTTGAATTTTCTCGAATTATTTTCGATAAATACTTAAAAAATGAAACGTCACGAAAATCCGTACAGTGTGAGCTGATTTGTTCCATGCGGAATGGCGGACTGACGGGCAGACAGACATGACGGAGCTAAGAGCCGCTTTTCGCAATTTTATAAACGCGCCTAAAACTGTAGCTGTACATGTGAAAACAAACACGCAACTAGATTTAATTTTTTATTTGCCTTATTTTGTCCGGATAAGCCTTTGGCTTCTGTGTAGCCGTATTACTTCCAAGGTTTCTTCTTGTGGTATGTAAGTAGTACAGTGTGGTAGAGAAGGGCCGATATTTGTGAGGAACTCTCTTCATATTTTGACAGTGTGCGCCACCTTTGTAATCTGAAACATGGGTGATAGATTGCGTCAAATCTCAGACGACTGTCATCTCATTATAATAATTTTGTTTACAAGAGATAACAAATACAGGAAGAATTACTAAAACAAGCTACTTTAGTCTGAAGAAAAATGTACTAGATACTTTTTGTGCTGCCTTGAATCCTTTCTCAGATTTTCTTAAGAATTAATTGTTCCCTATTTTGGTGAAATTAGCGACACGCGACTCAAAAAGAAAGCGTAATTTGTGGTGGTATTCAGTTAGTAATTGTATCAGATAATTGTGCTATAAAACTGCTGATTCATCAAGGTGTACAATTGCAAAATATGGCTTGAATTACATGGCCGATATAAAAGTATTTGTAACTGAAGTGGATAATTTTATTTTATCGCGTTCTTTAATTACATAGTTTAGTGCTTCAATTGGCTTTCATAGACATCATTTCAGTGCGTGGCGGTCTGTCCAAACACTGAAATGTTCATCGGCTCTCCTGTGGATTTGCTTGAGCTATTTCTGGAGTCTGCATAAAATAAAACTCTGTTTGGAGAAGTAATGAAAGAGACTATATACAATTTGAGGACATGCAGTAAGTGTCCACTCTATTGTGTCTCACAAACTTTTATGCTCACTTGAATGATTTGTATGTATAAGTGCTGTGTTTGTTGAAGGCAACTGTCATCACGTTATATGTCATTGTTGTATTTGTAGAGAAGGATCAAGTATACAGACAATCGTGCACTAAGTGACTTTCCGGACTGTATCAGCACCTGAATAATGGCGTGAAGCTTCGTAATTATCAGATATAAACTCAAAAACAGAAAGAGGTTTTTTGGAATGTTTGAGTACAGACACCTCGAAGGATTAGTAAAAATGCTTTAAGAGACTTAACTCTGTACAGCATAACTTCTAGAAAGTAGAATTTTTCATATCAGTTGGTCTAACTAACCAGAAAATGAATGAACTCAAATGTAGAGCTATCTCAGTGTTTCACACTCTTCATTTCGTGACTTGTAATTCAGTTATTACAATTCGAAAAGCAAATGCCCACACTTGTATTCAAATTACAATAATATTACAACATACCAGCTGCTACACATTTCGGTCCACACATGCCCATCATCAGGGAGCACACAATTGAACAAAAGAGTTGCTTGACATTTTCTGCATGTAGCAGAGCCTCTGAATAATCCTCAAAATGAAACATTTATGTAGTAGATCGAGTTGTGAACCAAAAACAGCAATTGGAAGAGCTTGTTGTTCTGCTCCAGTTACTGTTTTCAGTGCACAACTCGGCCTACTACTACTACTACTACTACTACTACACACACACACATATATATATATATATATATATATATATATATGTATTACTATGAGAAGTTTTCGGTAGCTCTGCTACATGCAGAGAACATTAAGCATCTGTTTTGTACAACTGTGTGTTCCCTGATGATGAGCCAGTGTGGACCGAAACGTGTAGCAGTTGGTGTGTTGTAATAGTAGTGTAATTTTAATACGACTTCATTAGTTCATCGGTTTGTTCGAATTGTAGTAAATATCTCAGTTTCTTGCGAAGAATTTGTCTGAAGTGAAATACAACTCCCACAAAGTTTTTACTCATTTTAAGAATGCTTTCATTTTGGCTAGTCTGGGCAGCCAGCTGTCAGACATTATAAATATAAACAATAGGCAGTCAAACAAAACTCTATTAATGATTTTATTAAGGTGTATTTCTTACATTGTTTCGTTCAACGACATATTTCGGCTCTAGTTATGAGCCATCTTCAGGTTCATAGAGCCAAAACATGTCGTCGAACGAAATATTGTAGGAAACACACCTTAATAAAATCATTGAGTTGTGTTTGAATATATATGGTTGATATTTATAATTCTATACAACACAACGGGGATGTTTCACCTGACAGCTCCCAGACAGTTGTTTGTGGTACTTACCGCCCCATCTGAAGCAAGACACAAACGTCACCTGACATCAGGAACTCAATTGTTGTTTTTCTGAAATTTTGTACGCTGTAAAATATTGGAAAATGATATAAAACATCTTGTCTGTGAAAAGTACACGTTTAATACAGAAGAAGAAGAAGTAGAAGAAGAAGAAGAAGAAGAAGAAGAAGAAGAGGAAGAAGAAGAAGAAGAAGAAGAGGAAGAAGAAGAAGAAGAAGAAGAGGAAGAAGAAGAAGAAGAAGAAGAAGAAGAAGAAGAAGAAGAACCTTGCATCCTTAAACCGTTTGTCGTCTCTTGTGATATTAATTAAAGACAGTAAACGGTAAAGGTAAAGCCATTCTTGTACAGGCTTGGAGAGGCCATGAGGGTTCCAGATGTTTAGGCTCCCAGATTACATGATAGTCGGCACATGAAGGAGGTACGGTCAGCCCTACACACCGGCCGCCTTTACTCCAGGAAATATTCCTGGTACTCATCTATGTCAGAGGCTGAGTCGACCCCAGGGCCATAGTGCGGCCCGAAGGATTATGTAAATGAATAATTGCATTGACACCATCGGGAATCGAACCCGCGACCTTCCGGCCACAGTAATGGACAGTATCGTAATATAAATATAACTGTAACGAATACAGACCGTAATTGTAAATTATTATTAATGTGTATAATTTAGTATGTCTCAGTGTTACCTTGTACAATACTTTAGTTAGAAGTTGACAGGAAACGAAAAGTTGCGAACGCTGCAGCAGCAGACAGTTCATTATACTTGGAAGTCTCAGTATGAAGATAACTGTCTTTTTGTTATGATACACTTTGTTTGGATACGTAGTAATATTTCCGAGAAATATCTTGGAGATTGGGGAGGGGGGGGGTTAGAAGAGTGACAGGAATTGAGACAAGGAACTGTACAACCCTCCGACACGTTGGTGATGCCGCTATCTGGAACACATTACGGCGTCGCATCTGTGAATAGAAGAGTGATTACATGGAAATTAAATTTAATTATGTTTGTCACCGTGAGATTCGTAATTATTTTCCTTTGAATTTGAACCAAAAAACTTGAAAGTTAAAGCGAACATGCTGTAACTGAACCATATTTGATGTTGCAGTGAAATTCCACCTAAGAGGTCTGTTCTAAAAGCAAACACAAAATTGGGACGTTGACAGTGTTTGAACCTGCGAGGTGGGTAGTTATGATAATGACAGAGATTTTATTGGCAACTTCGTATGAATTACACTGTTTGGAATAATATTAAGGTGAAAGAAGCAGGAAGATCATATAGGTTGGACATGTTGCACACTCTGTGGAGTTGAAATATGTCGAGTGCCGTAGTTTCTCTGCAAAGAGTGTCGTTTGTAGACCACGTGGGACGTGACTTACCTCCCACACACACAGTACACTAAGTCATGTCACACAGGGACAAGACGTAGTGAACTGTGTGGGAGGGAAATCACCTTCCACACAGTTCGCTACGAGTAGGTACCTTTCTTGTAGTCTATAAACAGTTGATGCACCGCACCACTGCATTCCAATTTTTCTCAAGTACTTCATAAGTGAAGAGTATATGATCTGTAGTTGATCCTTACCTCGAAATCTACCACGATAAGAAGCAATAATTTCATCTCCATATGAAACTGAACTTAACAGAAGAATGCTGGATAAGATTGTTCACGTACTTGACAAAGCGTTTTGTGTCGATAATTACTACAGTATGCTTTATCACCTGCATTATAAACGGGCAAATTATAAGAAAGTCGACACATCCTTGATTGACGTCATGAAGACGCGCTATCATTTGGAGTAATACTATTACGATGAGCTTTTGTAGTGCCCCAAGCCGAGCGGTAATTTTGGGGCGAGCCTACTGTGGCCGTTATGAGGCCTATCCTGGAATTCCCACGGGGTCTGGGAATAAACGGTAGCGATAGCCAAGTCGGAGGCTTCGCGGTTATCTAGGTATTTCGAGGGCTAATGGACACCTTTGGGTTCAGTGAATGACGAACCGCGTAACAAACTTAACACTGAATTCTATTGTCTACTAAATATACATTAATATACAAGTAAGTTATACAAGTCCGAAATAGGTTGCTTAAGTTCCTTGGTTACGCTGGGTCTTCTGTTACAGAATTATAGTTCAATTAATCGTCACGCCACTATTCAATCCCAATCAGTAATCGTGCAATTTAGAAAAGTGTTTAGTTTCCGAAAGTGATTCGCTAAAACAAACAATTTGAATAATCGGTCAGTCCAGCTTACCTCCTGTTATCAGCCAGATTATGAAGCAGCCCAACATCTCAACCGATAATATTTTATAAAGTGTAACTTTTCTTCAGGCAACAGACTAACGTCGAGTCGTAGACCAAAATTACTTGAGTAGATCTTCTCTCCACTCTTGCAAATCCTGCGAGTCTTGCATTAACCTAATTTCCTCGGGATTTTATATTGGCGTTGTGCTGACTCAAATATTTTTCTTAATACTTACATCATTTAACTGGGGCACGCATACACCTTTTCAACAAACAACTGTGAAGTATGCTGCCCAGTGTTTCCTAGTTACATCAACAAAAGTTTCGTTACCAGCACATACCAGTTTTTTACAAAAGTTAAACAATTTCTAAATGCTGCGTACATTACACTTTCGTTTTCAAGATAATCCGCCATATTTCCCCTATCCGGGGCTGACTCCTTCCTACAGAATTAATACATTCGAAACTTTTTCTCTACACAGGGTCGATAAAAATGAAAGGTTCCTTTGGCACATCGATTTGGGAATTACTTCTTCATAAGTTAATTTCTCAGAGCAACGCGTCGTGTATTCAGTTGTGTGCCCCATCCACCCTATTCTCCGGACTTAGCCCCAGCAGACTTTTTCCTGTTTCCCAAACGTAAAACCACTTTGAAGGGACGTCGTTTCCAAACCATAGAGGAGATTCAGGAAAATGCGATAAGAGAACTACGCGCCATTACAGAAAGTGCGTTCCAGAAAGCATTCCAACAATGGAAGAAACTTTGGGAACGGTGTATCGCCAGTAGAGGGGACTACTGTGAAGGGGACAATGCTTAAAATGCTGTAAAATGAGCAATAAATTGTTTATAGCAAAAGTTTGGTCTTTTTTTTTTAATACGGAATGTATATACTCGTGCTTAAACTACACAGGAATATAATTTATACTCCGATGTTAAAGAGAATACATAGGCCAATTATGTTTAATTAAGGGGATGAAGCAATCTTGTCACATATTACAGTGTATTATACGTTGTTGTAGCTTTGTAGTCTCTTGGTGTGCAAACTTCATACCAGTGCCTGAACACGGATATTAGACACACAATATTAATATCAAGTGTATTTTGGGACTCCAATATTGGCACCAACCACTTCAATACTGTGGGAACTACTCTTCTTATACCACCTGCTGTTAAAAAACAAACTCACTTTCTTACCTTGTCACTATGTTTATGTGCCTCGTATAATTGGCACAATAAAAATTATTATTCCTTAAATGTTGTTAATAGGCTGGTCTTTGAAAATGAGAAGATGTGTGTTGTCTCGGAGTTACTAGTTTGATGTGTAAATGTATTTTACATAAAATTCATGCTTCAAAGGATTATGTCTTATTGTATGAAAATATGGTTGGATCAACGAATTTTTTTATTCCGAACAAAACTAAGCATACGTCAAAGGTTAAACATACACACTTAACAGTGAATAACGATTTTATATCTTAGCCAGCTATACGGTCAGGTGTTGTAGAACTACGCTGTCATTCATAACGGTAACTTTAATATATTCGAGAGACCAAATGAAATACACCATTCATCAAGCACTGAGCATATTTGTTTTCTACTCAGGAGATTCGGAGTTTGATTCTTTGCCAGCAAATCGTTTATCTTGTGGCTATTTTTTCGTTATCATCTCGAAGTTACCGTTAAAAAATTAACTGATGAAAGGCGTCGAGCTCGTGTTTCTTTTAAATCCATTCATCATAAAAATCATTATGTCATTTGACTCTACAAAAGCAATCAAATTTTAAATGGCCCTTCAACACAACAATGATCATGACATAAACACTGTCTTGGTACTCACGTTGTACCCAAATTCAGTCACTCAAAGAAGGATTATCAAAGTCAGCACAAAACATTTATGATTTAATGCGTCCATATGTGTCTACAGCGTCGGATTCTATTTATTCACGTTTTGTGTTTCCTGCTTTCTATGCTAGAAATGTACATTGTACTAATCGCTTGGTTTTCTTTTTCCACAGAACTACCTTTAATTGACATTTACTTTATACAGATTGAGTTTCTTTCAAGTTGGTTTAAAATTAGTACTTACTGCTTTTTCATTTTAACTACCCAGCCTACACAAGTGTAGTAGTTTCGATGCCCACTGTTTTCTTTATTACTTACAGTGCAACAAAATAAACAGTACAACGTCTGGCAACAAACAACCTGTGTTTCGACAAACGTTTTACTGGTTAATTGACATAAACACAACGAAATAAAAACAGATCAATCCAGTCCGTGCCTCCATCCCCTTTCTTCAAGATCCATTTTAATATTGTCCTGCCATTTACGCCGATGTGTTTCTTGCGGCGTCTTTCCTTCAGGTCCCTTACCAAAACCCTGTAGGCACCTTGCCTATCCTTCATGCGTGCCACATGCCCCGTCCCTCTCTTTCGTCTTGATTTTATCACCCGAATAATATTTGGTGAGTAGTGCAAACACGCGGTGGTGTTGTTGGTTGAGGCACTGCACTAGAAGCCGGAAAGTTGTGGGTTCGATTTCCGATTGTGTCATTGGTAATTTTATTTACATAATTCTTCCGGCCGCACTTTGGCCCTGGGCTCGAATCAGCCTCTAAAAGAAATGAGTATCAGGAATACTTTCTGGAGGATAAAGGCGGCCGGTTCGCAGATCTGACAAACTTCCAACTTCATGTGCCAGTTTTCTTGAAATATGGGAGCCTTACCCTCCGGGAAAACTATTTGCCTGTAATAGGCCTGAACAGGGATTGTTTTACCTTTTAGTACAGATCATAAAGCTCCTCGTTACGTAGTCTTCTCCACTCCCCTGTTACTTCGTCCCACTTAGACCCGAATATCTTCAGCACCCAATTCTCAAGCAACCTGAACGCAAGTTCTTCTCTCAGTGTGAAGAGACCAAATTACACAACCATACAAAACAACAGGCAAAATTATAGTCCCATGTGTTTTAAGTTTAACATGTTTGGAAAGAAAACGCAGAGACAAAATATTCCGTATCAAATGGTGGCAGGCATTCTTTGTGTTCAACCTGCTCTTAATTTCTCCATGGCGACAATTCGTGATTTGTTATGGCTGTTCACAAAAGTTTGAACTTCGCCACAGATTCAAGGGTTTTATTAGTTCTCTTGATGTTGTGATTCCGTCCTGCTTTCTGTCCACGCAATTTGACCGCATACTTAGATCTCACAGCATTCATTTCTAGACCAGTCTGCATAATGAAGCTGAATAAAGTCTTTGTGTTTTTATTTATATTATGTATGCTTCCGCTCAGTATATTATCGTACAGGGTGGGGCAAAATACCCTCCGTACTTTCAGTAGGGCATTGTGAAAGGAGGGGAGGCCGTAGAAGGGTGGGGTTGGGCTCGAAAGGTGCAGGTAGTTGGGAAGTTCCCGCCACAACACTCCGTAGTCGTAAAGATGGTGTGGTTCAACGAGCAGCGCGCATTTGCCGTCGAAACCTACTTTTCGCAAAGTCACTCTATCTTAGCGGTGCAGCGTGCGTTCCGTACTCGCTACCAAATCACCCCTCGGGACCGAGTACCGGACCGAAAATCCATTCTGTTGTGGCTTGAAAACTTAAGGGAAACGGGAAGTGTGTCTGAAAAAAGATGAGGACGACCACGGACCTCTCGAACACCAGAGAACATCGAGGCTGTCAGACGGTCCTTTTGCAGTCTCCCAGGCGCTCTGCACGCAAACACCACGCAAACAACGGCCACCACTTGCAAGATATTCTTTCTAAGACTACGTGATTTAAAACTTCCCATGTTCTAGTTTCAGAATCCAGAAGTAAAATGTTTGTATCTCGAATAGTTATTTTGTTATTCACCATAAGATTTACGGAGGTTATTTTGCCCCACCCTGTACTAGCTAAACAAGAAACTAATATGCACCTCTTTATTTCAAGTCCTTATTCGAAATTCTTCCTTCCCCTCCTCCAGGTTCATGTTAGTATTTAAAGCGCACAATCTGTAGGACAGACGGCACCGTTTAAGTACACGTTTCTTGTCACATTTATCACTGGACGTTACAGGTGTCCGAGTGCTTGCTCGTAATCTTAGGAACTCGCCGTGTTTTCTCCTAGACGAGTTTCGACTCTTGTCTCGTGTGGAAAGACGTAGACATTGTTAGAAAACACGTTATTTCTATTAAGAAGATTTGAATTAATTTGATATAATTTCACACTTACTCCTTCATTTACCCCTTCTGTTCAGCAGTATTTGCCATTAGTCCGTTAGCATGCTTTATGTGTGTAAGGCATCAGTGATATCTTGTCATTTAAAATGCTAATGTATGCCAATCAGCTTGCTTTTTCTTACCACATAATCTGACGGTTTAAAAACACAGTTAACCAGCCGCGTGTAAGTCAGCCTTACGGGCACCACTGGACGACAGTAGCACTTTCTTTCTGAAAACAGCCCTTTTAAGGTCTAAAGTATTAATTTTCATTTTCTATGCGTAGGTGCAATACTTCGCCGGTCCCAGTGGCCGGGCGGTCTACGGCCTCTAGCCTGCTGCTGAGATTGTGGGTTCGAATCCCACCGGAGGCATGGATGTCTGTCTTTTGTGAGTTTTGTGTGTTCTGAAGGCTACTGCTAGCACGCGTTCATCTGCCTGGGCTACATAATGAAATATGCCGATAGTGGGATTCGAACCAACATAGTTTGTTTCCGAAGGCTACTGCTAGCACGCGTTCATCTGCCTG
>Ga0136643_10004845_pt1 | contig 18768 bp, 13 predicted proteins | sample TergutLab28metaG_FD_96883 | JGI IMG/M metagenome (GOLD analysis project Ga0136643, IMG submission 96883) | Labiotermes labralis P1 segment gut microbial communities from Petit-Saut dam, French Guiana - Lab288 P1 (version 3) (version 3) | ecosystem: Host-associated > Arthropoda: Insects >...
GGAACAGAAAAAAGTCACTGGGGGCTAGATCTGGTGAATAGGCAGGGTGTTCCAACACAGTTATTTGTTTAGTAGCTAAAAACACCCTCATAGACAGTGCCATGTGAGCAGGTGCATTGTCGTGATGCATGATCCATGAGTTGTTGGCAAAAAGTTCGGGTCGTTTCTGTCTTTTTTACACAGCCTTTCCAGTACTTCCAAATAGTAAACCTGGTTGACTGTTTGTCCATTTGGTACAAATTCATAATGAACAATCCCTCTAATATCAAAAAAAGTCAGCAACATTGTTTTGACTCTTGATTTGGACTGACAAAATTTTTTTGGTCGTGGGAAACTGGCAGTCTTCCAATGTGCACTTTGCCGCTTCGTTTCAGGGTTGTATGGGTACACCCATGTTTCATCACCAGTGATGGAACGGCCCAAAATGTCATCTTGCCTCTCCAAAAGGTCTTGGCAAAATGTGACTCTTCTTTGCTTTTGTTCTTTGGTGAGCTCCTTTGGGACCATTTTTGCACACACCTTCCTCATGTCGAGATCTTCAGTTAAGATTTTCCTAACTGTTTCTCTGATGATGTTCACTTGCTCTGCTATGCTCCTGACAGTCAGCCGATGATTTTCACGCACAATTTGATAAATTTTTGCAATGTTTTCTTCAGTTCTGCTTGTTGCTGGCCGTCCTGATCTCTCTTCGTCAGTGACACTTTCTCTTCCCTCAGTAAAATGTTTCACCCACTTGTAAACTGCTGTTTTCTTCATAGCATTATCCCCATAAACTTGCACTAACAGCTCTCTGATTTCGTTTCCACTCTTTCCAAGTTTAACAAGAAATTTAATGTTTGTTCACTGCTCTAATTCAACCTCCAACATTCTCGCGGCAGCACACCAAAACACATGCAGACAGTAATAGATGCCACTCAGAAAGAGACTGCCATAGATCAACAACAGCATAGCTGTGAAACGCTGATATGTCAACGTCATGAAACCATACTGAGGCTTTTGTCCAGTGCTGCCACAGCAAACACACAGTGGCGAGTTCGCCAACTTAATTGTCCGACTACGTATACACACAGGTCCAGCATGCCAAACCATGGCCTAAATGCATTTTACTGTTGCGATATAAACTCACATCAACAAACCTGGAAAAACATATACAACACAAAATATGCAAATCTGTCAGTAGGCTTAATGAATTGTAAATGGAACTCCTTGTTGAAACTGTACGACACAACAAATAACCTTTACTATTCCCCCCAAGCGTAGTTAATCTCCATGCCACAAAGGCATATGAAGAAGTAAAGGTACGGCTCCACATACTCCTGAACTTCGGCACTACCTGGAGGTGAGTGGTCAAGTTTGTTTGTTGCCTGCTTTATTCTTGGGGAAGAACCCCATGTACCAGCTCAATACGAGACTGAGGCACCAACACAGCAGGTGGAAAATCTGCACAAGGGCAAATCCCTTAGACTCTTGTAGAAATCAAATCACAATCCCTCTGCCTTCCAGTGTGCAGCCCAGTCACCATACTGACTATGCCATTCCACCTCCAGTTAATAAAGAGGTAAAATTATTGTAAACAGTAATATTAACAGGAAATTTGCTGGAAAAATACATGCAGATTATAAATTAACAGTGCTCTGTTTCGTCACATACTACTGCCCAAAAGTGAGCTAGACAGTACTGTAACAAAATTTTTCTACTGCTGTCCTTTCAAGTTTTTGGCTGGAATACATATTTTACAGCATCCATGGGATATTTGGTCTGCAAGATTTTTCTGCCCTGCAAATTGGTCCATACATTGCGAATGTGTTAGAAACATCATTCTAACCTACATGGGCCCATTACTGTGGTCAGTTGTTTGGGCAGAGCCATTTTTTAAAATTCCAAATTTTTACTATCTTTTACAAAAAGCTTTATTTAACCGTAACTGAAATGACTGTATCAGCTAGCTGTTACATCAAAATAAGACTGCAACTGTGAACATGACTGTGTACAACAGGGGGCTTTGATATCACTGCTCTGAAACCCTTGAGTTCCATTATGAAAAATTAGTAAATATATTCAATTACCAGAATTCTCCAAAAACACAGCCTCCATGTTCTTTTGGCTCTCAGCAACTAGATTGTCAAATGTTTGCTGCATTTGTTCCTGGATCAGTCTACGTTGATATTCCTCTGCTTCTGGATATCTTCTACGACGTGTGATGCGCTTGATTTTTGTTGGATCCACTGCAAATAGAAATATACACACAAACTACTGCACATTATTTTCCAAAGCTAAAACAAGCACACAAGTAATTTTATAAGTTCTGTCAATTTTTCAATTCAGACAATATTATTACTGAGCAAGGCATTAGGAACTCTCATTTTCTAAGCAGGGTGTTCCTTGGGCTGACAGAATAAAGTGCAAGTATAAACAACATAACACCATGTCCATTTAGCTTTATTTAATAATTATTTATCAGCTGTATGCAGTAACAGCACTGGAAAACAGATTATGAATGATGAACTGCTAGGAATGTCAAAATCATGAAAGGATCTCCCTAGAACAGGGGAGGAAAATTACAAAAAAAATGTCAAGATAGCCAATCTTATGATACAAACCATAGATCCTCTAAACATGAAGCAACAATGCTAATCATTATACTGCTACATTCATCCTGCTGCTGCAAAATCCTCTGACACTATCTACACTATAAACTCACCCTCACGCTGATAGCCTAGAGGCAGCAACACCATATCATCAAATGTATCTTCTACAGGGACCTGCTTCAAGGTGAGGTGTCTTGTGTAGAACTGTAGAAGCTCTGCACAACACATCTTCTTACCTGTTTATTTCACAAATGATTAATAAATGTACAGCGAACATTACATTTGCTAATACAGTATAAAGAAATTAAGTACCAGAGAGAACATATGGACCTAACGAAAAATAAGGACAGAGGAAACAAGAAAATTATATAATGACAAACTTCAGTATGCAAGTTCACAACTTTCACTCAGTCTCATAATATTCTAATAGTAATGACAGCATAATTAAACTTAAAAAAAAAAAGTGATGGATATAACACACAAAAGACCAACACAAAACTGGAAAATCTCAAGATAGGTAGTAGACAGGCAGCAACGGGAAGTAAAACATTAAAATGGTTCTAAAAGAAATAAGCTGTGAAAATGTGAATGGGATAAAATGGTTCAGCCCACATTTAGAAACAAATTTCAAATGACATCACCCATATGAACTCAATTTCATCATTTCTGTATCCCTTGCATTTCTCTGTAATAGTCATGTTTCTCCTGTTGGATGGTATATAGTAGAGTTTGAAGTCTACTTCTCTAGAGCAAAGTTATAAACCTTGTTGGAGTATTGCCAAGGTACCTAACAACAGTTTAAAAAATTATGTGTGCTGCACTAGTAAGGTTAGAAGTGCAAGTGAAGCAGATATTTATGTTATTTTTCTTTGACTTTTTGTTCATTGTTATTGTTTGACAGTGTCCATGTTCAAATACAACTGCAGACAAATGACTTTATTTGCAAAATATACACCCTTTACAACCACTTTGTTTCTCGAAGTATATCACATCACATATCATATCACACCATGCCACATCATATCAATCATCATTTACAATACATGGAAAAATAACCTCACTGGAGAGAGTGATCAACTTTGTAACTATAGATTTGTATCCACAATAAACAAATATCATAAGCTAGGAAAGCACTGTTGGTATAAGGATTAGGCTACGGGCCGGATGACTGAGGCACCACAGTTCAATTCCCAGCATGTGTTCTTTTCTCCAAAATGTTCAGACCAGCTCTGTGGTCGACCCAGCTTCCTATTCAAGTGATATGGAGGGAGGGAGGAAGGGGTGGGTTTCTCCCTGGGGTTGAAGCTGACTATCCACCTCCATCAAGTACCAAGCTTAACAATGATTGGAACTGTACCTCCACAGATCAATATGCCACCATGACGTGCAAAGGGATAACTCTACCTTTAATAAATTAATCTCAAACGGATCAAAAACACACGTGGAAAATACATGCACTCCAGTGGGGTACACCTTTCCACCACGGTTTATGTTATCACCTTCTGTGACCACAAATGTCAATGGCTTTAAGACACTACTGATTTCAAAATAACAGTTTCCACAAAACAAAGCATGGTCTGCAAAATTTACCCAGATCAAGCAAAGGGTTACCTGGAGATGAGAAGAGTTTCCCAAAGCCCTTTGTGCTGAGATAGTTCATCATTTTCTTTGTAGTGGGAGCGAGATCCATCTTGCCCATTATGTCAGATGTGTCACTGAGCTGCACTTTAAACTCAGCCACAGGAATATTGGTGAGCTTGTCTGCAATCATACGACTGCGCCCAAACCGTACTAAATCTCTTGAACCTATTGAACAAATACATTATTAAAAGTAGAGTATAAATGCTCAGCAATGACCGTTACTGTGATCAAAACTCTGGTCCCCAGGTTCTTATCCCTACACTATGTTACAACATGACACTCCTTTACTATTGTCCTGACATTACACATTAAGTTTGCATTTGTTCACAGTATATATACAAATCTCTTCATAAGTGAAAAGTGACAGTCATACCTGCATCAGTTACAAATATGTCCGGTGATCTGATACCTGGTCCCCCCCTCAAGAACCAAATTCAAACAAGATGGACAGTGAAATTACAGTCCCTTGCTACCTAACACCAATGAGAGACACATACATGCTTCACATTATAGGACTTCACTATGAAGTAAAAATTAAATTAATATTAGCCAATAACAGCAATTTTTTTTAACAAATAACCAATGGCCTTACTGAGACAGAAACACTTGCCATTAGCCAATAAATTTACTCAATGTAAGAAGTCCAAGGTTAATACAAGACTTCTGTTGCTGCTACTATTTGATCTACTGCTTTGCTACAAAACTGCTTGTCCCTTTTTGACAAATACCATTGCTTAAAGTGCTCTTCTACATTACTTGTAAGATTTGAAGAATGAGGAAAAATAGTGCTGTTAGAAACTAAGGTGAGAATAGTAAGTCAGCCATGTTTACTGACCACATGCTAAGTAATGTGTGCAGATGCATGCCTGGAACTTCAGCTTCAACACAAATTTAAACTACTTTCAAAAATTAATATACATCAGTGTACCAATGGGATATTTTGGTTGTACCACTCTTGTGACAGTTGGCAACTGAGACTTGTTCCAACCAGATGGAGTAGACAAAACCTGATTATCCTGGACGGTAACAAAACAGTTCTGTTGAGGGTATGCTGATGCTATAACCAGACCCGAACCAGACTGGAAGAGAAGTCAAAATAAAATGTTGTTTTATTCTTAGTTCATCAAGGTTTTGTGGGTGTGTCAACAATTTTAAAGAGGAAGCACAATTTTACAATGGAAAATTAACACTAGAAACAAAGCAATGAAATCAGAAAGGTATGTAGTGATGTCATCCAACGTGGGGGTTAAAGGGAGTGACCATGGTTGTGTTGGGCAAAACCACATTGCACAAACTTCGTATGAGAAAGGTAGGGTTATGTGAATGCAGTTGCTTATAGAACCACCATCACTTAAAATTCATACACATTTTGACATTAGACACTTACACAGTGCTCGGATAGTTCAGGCTGTCAGTTTCGTTGGCAGGTGAGTGACAGCCCAAATTTATCTGTGTGTATTGAAACTGTCCAGCATTTGGTACATTCCTGCTTTCCTGCATCATTAAATGTTCTCAACTGCGTATACACAAAATTGCACTGGGCAAGGGCTTACTGTACTCGAGCATGCAGAAAATACCTTCAGAAATCAACAGTGGTTGCTTGGCTAGCTAACAGAACTGTTTAACTTTTGTGGAACACAGAAGTTCAACAACATGGCACTCAGCCTAGATACAAACTCCTGATTAACCATTCACCATTAAACTGTTCACAGACAAGTAAACAAATATTTGAATGAAATGAGATGTAAGTCAATGACTGGATGAACTGTCACATGGTTAATGGATTTAAGGTGTATTTCCATAATCCAGGTACCAATGCACCAGATTTGAACTGCAGGAGAAGGCTACACCCAATCCCTCTTTGAAATTCTGCAATAGTACCTGGGGACTGTGATTACTGCCGATTGGATCAATAACGGAATGACTCTTACATACACATGACCTAATGGACATGCAACAAATTCTCTGCCAAAAATTGTTAACATGGCATGATAATTTACTTTGAGCAATTAAAAAGTGAATGCTGATTTTATGTAATAACACAAAAGTGGCATCTTTTTACATTCCTTTCAAATCTACACCCATAAATGGTAATGCCACTTCCAATTCAATTCTACACAAGTAAGGCACTTAAAAGTTCATGACCACATCAACAGCTTGGACTCTCCAGTCTACATCAGCTGTCTACTGCAAAATGGCACACATTGCAATGTGTAGTCTTTCAGTGTAATGCAACATGAACTTTATTTAGCAGATTTCATTCAAATTTTCACTACCTGTCTCCTTCACATGGAGAAATCTACTCCCTGAACTGCCTTGGTCCTGAACTTTCATCCCTTAGATCTTCCTTCCCTTCTGTTTGTGTTCAACATATTATTATAATTTTGTGTTTGTCATTGTACCTAACACGTCAGCTCTTGAGAGAAACACCAGCCACAGACATACACCAAGAAACAGATGAAGTAAAATCTCTCAAGCCTGCAGCCTGGCTGGCTTGTACAGGAATGTAGAAGCAAAAGATGATCTTCCTGCCAAGAAAGAAAACAAACTGAACCATCAGTCACCGATATACAGCAAGAAGTAGAAGGTAAAGGTAGTATTGTCCCTCTACATGCCATGAAGGCATACAGAGGGAGTACATATAAAGTTCTGATCAAAACTTAACCTTGGCACCAGTTGGAGTGCTCAGCCTCAGACTCCAATCACTTCACACCTCAAAGAGAGAACCTGCAGTACCTAATGAAGAGAAAGTTGAGTGGGCCCCCAAGCCAGTCCAAACATTTTGCAGAAAAGAAAAATTTTTGACACCAGCCTGGATTTGAATGCCAAATCATGCAGCCTGTAGGATGGTCACTACAGCAAATGTGCTATGAGGTACAATGTTTCAAACCTGGAATATGGACAAGAAGCTCCAGCATTCTAGACATCAAGCATAAAAATTGTAGAAGCAGTATGTTATATTAAACAAAATAGGCAAGGTATGTAACATTGAGGTTCGTTTGTGCAACCACTGTTGCAGTGGAAAAGTAAGAAGTATTACATCTTCGGAGAGTGTGTTTGTGCCTTAGGTATACAGCACGTGAAGCACATGCACCGTATTGTCATCTGTGGCCTGTCCGGCTCTATAATATTTTTCCACTTTATCTCATAAATGGTATGATTACCAAAAAAAAAGTTACTGAACATATAAATCTGTGTTTTGATTTTCTCTGCAAATTTCATCTGAAACATTTCTCATTCTAGAAAGAACTGAGCAAGATATGATAAAAAATGTGTATTGGTCTTCATGTTATGGACCCATTATTCTTGTCAGATTTCAATGAAACTTGAATTTTCCAGACAGATTTTTAAAAAATACTGAGGTATAAAATTTCATGACAAGCCTTCCACTGGGAACTGTGTTGTTGCATGCTGATGGACGGACAGACATAACAAAGCTAACAGTCACTTTTCACAGTTTTGCAAACACACCCAAAAACACAGCTTCACACAACAAACATACAAGTTTTCCAGGTAGAAGCAGAAATCTGCCCTCCTGCCATGAAGGAAACACAAACAAATATTACAATACCTCAATATTTCTGCAATGACTGTTTACCTGAGTTTCATGGTCTGTACTGTCTGTTGGGCTGACAACTGTCGCATAGTCCCCAATGTGTATTGACTGAATCTCATCATTCTCAGTCACCAAAGTTTCAACTGGCACCTGAAATATTACATTACCAGACTACATTCTCAATATATGTATACTAAGATTACACAAAAGTGACCTGATTTTAATTCCACTTTAAAACAATCCTGTCAATCTCATTGCTGACAATTCTGAGGGAAGTCCTGCAAACTGAAACAACTTCCTTTCAGTCAGTACTATGCAAAATGTCAGAATGTTAATGAAGTTACTACCATGAGGCAAAGAAAATCTAATAAGTGATGGATTACAACCACTGAATAAATGTTTTTGTCAGATTTTTGTTGCCACAAATGAACTTCCACAACATGACTGGAAATTTTAATCCCTTTTGCAAAGGTTAAAGATGACTTATAGCTGTAACATTTCGGGGTTACATGCAGTCCTCAACTTTCATACAATTACACTGTCAAACAATACATAATGCCATCCACGAACTGCCTTCTTCATATAAAATATGAACTTTCATGCATCTGCTGCAGAATATCACTCCCAACTAACATTTCACTTTTAACACCATCACCACTTTAGTCCACAGAGAAGCATGTGTGCAATTACTTGAATATTTTATTGCATTTTGCTCTTATTTTATGAAAATTATGGGAAATAGAAAATTAAAGTGCTGATATTAGTGAAAAGAAAAACAGGTCTCATAATCTTAACACAATTGAGATAAAGAAGGAAATCATTAAGTATGCCACAGGGAGTAAATCTTCAGACTCAACTGGACATTCAGACTTAATCCACTCAACTGCATGTTCAGTCGTGAAGAGCAATGAATCGTTCTATCACTTGAAGGATTATAACTTTGTCACTCATGGTCTTGGTAAGAGATGAACAGAAATTGGTAAGTTAACCTCATAAAAGGTCCAAAACCACATCTGGAGACCATCTCCTGTATCCTAAACCACAATTTGATTTACAATGTTGTGACAGAACAGAAAAAAACCCCCTGCTTCTCCCCCCACAAAATTGAAGACATTAAAATGAAGCTGTTACCTCTAATGTTTCCACTGCCACTGGCACCTGCACAGCATTATCATATGCCACTTCCATGTTACCACTTGCTTCCTCCAGGTCAAGAACATGTATTGTTGTCACCTCCATTTCATTTTGCTAAAAATGACGATGTGCCAACAATATGATTGTAATGTCAATACGAACAGTTTATACTGTGGCAGGGACAATGACAGCCACAAATTCAACATTCAAAAGGCAACACACAGATGTGCAACAGCATTCTGCTGTCTTTACACCAAGCACACCGGCAAAGCAATTCTACTTTACTTGTGTTCAGAAGGTAGCTATTTAAAATTGAGGTGGGCCATATACTTTTGCATCACTTCATGCTTTCCTGAATTTGTCTGAGGATAATTTATAAAGAACCTTATATGATCCTAGAAACATAAATGAAGCTGGATTCCATTTGATGTGAATCCAATAATCTTCCAAGATTAGGGCAATTATGTCCTGAATTGTACATAGGAAGTACCACACACACACACACATACAATGCAATCATGTTTCAGCAAACATTGACTATTTGGTTCATGAAGCATTTCCACTGCTATGGAACCAAAGGGTTCAACAGTATAATGACACAATTCTACTAGTGCAACCTACCATGTGCAACTTCAACACAAATTTACATATTCATAAACCATATCTCAAAGATCCACTTTAAGGGAACCGTCCCATTTATGCTTAGCTGTCTCAAGTACAATATGACTTATGACTTTACTATTAAATTTTGTATGCAGACAATATAATATGCCATGATATAACCACAATAAAAATATCAGAAGACCACAAACTGTGATTCTCCTCATTTGGATATGTTTCCACTTTCCCAATACTTCATCGCTCACAGGCTCAAATATCCCCTACAGCACAATAATGCTAGTTAGAAGCAAGTGCGAGGAACAATCACATGTTTACAGCAGACTTAAATGTATATTTCACATGCTATAACAGGCCACTGAAATGCCTCACAAGGGGTTAAGAAGTTATGAGACAGGAAAGGATGTACTTCATATTGTCCCATAGAAATTCCCATCACTGTAAACATGCTCCATACATTTCTCCCCAGTGACTCTGTCATTTGATTGCAGTTCTCCTTAAAACCACTACACTCTACTCCTTTCCTCTTCTCTCCATCTCCCACTTTTAATTTTATTTATCATTATTGTTTTTAATTTCCATATTCTACTTCCTCTACACTTTTCTCTGTTGTCCACCTTTTTACTTTCTAAGTAACTTTTCTCTTTGACATCTACCCACATAAAATTTTGTTCATTCACAGCCCAAACCCCACACCTTCCACTGTTACATCCATATCATTTTACTCCACAAGGCATACTGTGAAGTAAGAGGCAGCAGGTTACTCCAAAGCCATGATACCTATCCACCAAAATACACAATGTCACATCCCAAAACCCACGTCATGTAATGTACCCTTAAAGATGGATGGACATTTGTAATGAAAAATAGCCAACATCTTGATAACATACCGGAACAACTTCTCCAGCCCCAACAATAGTAGCTGAAGAGTACTGCTTTCTTGAATGAACTTTATTGCTGTATGCAGAGTACCTTTTCTCAGGGGTATTGGTTTTCACCTGGGGAACTGATGCCATGACAAGAAAACCATTTTGTGTGTGAATGAACCCATTCTCATCAAGTGTTTCATATTTAATAGCTTCTGATTCACACTTTGGAATTATGCCATTTTCTTCAATGCACACATCTGATTCATCTTCAATGGTAGGTAATATTGTTTCCACAATCTGAACTCCTGGCTTGTTGTTGTTCATTTTTTCATACTTCTATCAGTTCCCCTCCAAGGTAGTTGTGGTTATATAAAAGCTGAAACACAATATGAAATTCAGAACATGATCTTCATGCAGATAATAGTGAAATGATGACAATGCCAAATAAACCTTGGACACTTGACAATTCTGCCTATCTGCTCTCCACAGTTCTTTCCTATAAAAGAATATACACATAAATATTAAATTTCACTGGCTTAAGAAAACATGTTACAATATAATGAAGCTGTCATTTTAGAGTTTAACATTTTAACCATAAAACTATTTCCCTCCCTAACATATTTTTACTACAACCTCACATGGAATTGTTAGGAGGGCACTAAACTGAATCTCAGATGGTGATACAAGAATTTCATACACAATTCTGATAGGAAAACCTCTTGGAAAACAGATGTGGTAGAATGTTAATAATAAAACTAACCTTAAAGAGACAGCAAACTGGCTCAGAATCATGTCAACTTGTGTGCAGGCTTTGGTATTCCTAATGTTAAACTTTTGGATTTTAGTACCAGTGTTCAGATACACTAGTTAGTTAGAAAACATAACCCAGTTTCTTGAAACATGTAACATGATAACATGGATGGATATGACTCACTGACAGGATGTTCCACGGCCCTCTGTGTGTCATATCCCTACTCATGTCCCGTTCAAAAGAACCCTCTCTGACAAATGTGTGGAAGGCTTTCCTGGTTTGGATTATTTAAACAGTCCTTACACAATCAACATTCTGAATCACATTTAATGTTCAACATCTATTTCAGGGGCAATTTTTTTCCCCAACTTCCTGGAGTTTGTTGAATCCCGCAAATAAATTCACAGGACTTTTAAGCATTTGAATGTGTGTGGGGTATAGCTCATAACAGAAGGAACCAACTAGTATGGCCAGAGCATTATAACAATGAGTAAGATACCAGATGCAAGACATGTGATACCCAGTCATGCTGATAAAGATGTAAGTCTTCTGGATATAGCAGCATGTCACCTCATCAATGGATGTTATATCCCACCACAAAGTCATCCCAAAACAAGTAACTTGTGATTCAAATTTGTTTCACACATACACTGCTACACAATATCTGCAGCTCCATGACTGAAATAATAAGTCACATCCAACAGAACTGCCTTCTTGGCATCAGATTAGCTGCTTACAAGATGATGTACTGAGCAGATTTTAAGTTGTTTAAAATACATTAAAGTTTTCCTTCTTCTTCACACGGAAACATACCCCATCAAAAACCCAAAGAAATTCCTTTGCAGCTTCACAGTGAGTGATACGAAAACTTGCCGTGCAGTCATTTCTAGTGCTTCAACAAACTTAAAAAAATTTACCCTTAATTTGGTTCATGATCCACCACGTACCTTAATTTCAATGTTGTAAATAAAAAGGCATTGAAGTACAGATGTATGGGTGTTAACAGCGCCCCATTTATTGCTGTTCTGATGTGTTTCGGTCCCTCTGGACCACCAACCAGGCATATACTTACACAAGTTTCAGTGAAATAAAAATCTATGCGAGCAACACCTGCACGCAGAATTATCACATTTCGGGCCTGTTACTTAATACCCTGGTCACCTACAAAAGACCATGTCAAAATATCATGATTAATGAACAAAAATTAAACAATACGACATACGTAAAAGACTTTTACAGTACCCAATATCCGTCGCCTTTTACTGCTATTAAAAAATAATCGCCCTAATTTACCTTTCACTTATACATCCTTGTGCGACCACAGGTATCAACGTTTAACATTTCATAATACTTCATAAATTACTATTTCGCCTACCGACAAAAACAAGGCGAAAATAAAAGTGCACAATCTGAATCCATGGCTCTGTCCACGTTAAACACTGTACCCACTCCACAATGAAATGTTAAAAGCAATTAAGACTATTAGTACAGATAATTTTGCTCATACGGTTTGTGCGTTGGTGGAATATAGCAAAAGTCATGTAGATATTTTATAACAATATTCCCGCGACAAAGAATATCATACACTTTCCACTTTCCGCAAGATGGCGAAGAAACGTTCATAACAAAAACAATTGACAACTTTCCAAGTTCGCCATATCCGTTGCCAACGGCAAGAATTGTAAAGAATTTACCGACAACTTTAGTGTGTGACCCATGAAATTTACCGCCTCAAACAAAATCCTGAGTCAATACTTGTTTAAAACCAACAAATTGCACTCAACTAAACTCCGTGGCCTTAGTCCGCACGCGAACTATACCGACAAATTGCACAATATACGTAAAACATTAAAATCACATTTTTAAGTTTCACATTAAAACATATTTATATTCCTCCTACATGTTTCGATCCCCATACGGGATCATCCTCAGTGATTATGCACTATATCGAGAGTGAAGTTACTAAAACAAGTTATTTATATAGGTTATCTGGTAGCATGCGTATTCAGGTGATGCCTAAGGAGTCTGGTTTATGCTTATCACCCCCTATGGATGCCCTGAGTATTTACTGTCATTGTAAACCCGAAAGGTTATTGTAAATTTAAAGCTATGTATGGGTATGACACAATTTCTTACCCTAACGGAAAATTAAATAGAGTGAATTCAACAGATTTCTGAAGATGGTTACTAGGTTCCTGGCAGTGACTAAGATCGTACTGCATTCGGTCGGCATGTGGCTTTGTATGTGGGTATTAACAGTTCCGAGGAATTAGTTGCCTCGCTCTTCAAGGTCGAATAACAATTTCTCTATATATGTGTAATCTGTGGGATCCCAATGTCTAGATACAAAAAAAAAATCGGTAAAGTTATGCGTTGGCCAGTAGATGCAGCTAATAATCTTATATCGCGTTTCTTGTTAATGGATATTACAAGCATTTCGTTGTTTCGTGGGGTATGTACTTGAAACTCGAGCTGTGAATTTTGCCAGGCTGACTCACATAAAATGACTAGGGCGCTGATCCTTTGGCCAAGGTTACTGTTTGAATTTCGGGCACGGAGATCTCGATATCAGAGGTAACGTAGATTAACAAATAGTGGGACATCTTCTTTCATACCTTCAGTAGCAGCGTCCATTTCTTCATGTGCTGGTGTTCCATGTTGCAGTCTGATAACTCAAAAATCAACGGTATTGACTGTATTCAATCATTTTTTGCTATTGTAATGATTTGTTCCTGTTCTTTTCTTGTATTTTCGTCACTACTGGTAAAGAGTAAAATACATTATTTTCTTCACATTTGGCATACTTCACGCATATTCTTAAATTTCTTAGCCTTGGAGCTATCGCGAGTCTTTGGTTCTTCGTTGTCATAAAAGTAGATGAAATGCTTAAAATGACTTTACAGATATGATATGTATAACATGCAACAGCGTCCACGTTTTACAAAATGTGTTCTCAAAAGTTACTGTGTTGTTTGTTATGTTAATCTTGAACTACACCGGTAAGTTGGCCAACTATAACACAGAGTTCATATATTTTTTTTATTTTTTTATTGTATATTGCAAATTACAATCTACTCAATTAAATAGAGTAATTAGTAAAGGTCGCGAGGCAGGCACCATCCATCGGTGGTTCACAGGAGTTGTGCTATTGAGCTAAGTCTTCCGGCCATAATCGTTTGAGTCGTCTGTCGACTGAGGGGTTGTAGAGAGCACTGATCAGTTGATTACTGTGCTCAGTGCTGCGATTTTTATATTTGTTGGCGTTGATTCGAACCACTTCCGTTACGTACGGGATATCGAAGTCACTGTGCAGGGTTTTTGTTGGAGACGTACCAGGGGTCACTGCTGATCATTCTGAGCATTTTTGACTGGAAAGTTTGGAGGATCTTGGTGTTGGATGGCTTGCTGCATCCCCATAGCTCTATCCCGTATGTCCAGATGGGTCGCAGTGTTGCCTTGTATACGGTTAGTTTGTTGTCTAGGGATAGCTGTGAATGTGCGTTTATTAGCCAGCTCATGTTTTTGAGTTTAAGTTCCAGTTGGCATCGTTTGGCTTTTATGTGCGTCTTTCATGTTAGTTTTTCGTCTAGGTGAAGTCCTAGGTATTTTACTTCTTTTTTGACAGGTATGGGAGTATTGTGGAGATTCACTTAGCGGACAGGTGTCTCGTCGTGTAGTGAATGTTACGTGTGCGGACTTAGTTGGATTTACTTTGATTCTCCACTGTTCCAGCCAGTGGAGAAGGGTGAGATGATGCTGGAGTTTTTCAGTTGCGCGTACAGGGTCAGGATCTGATGACAGTATGGAAGTGTCATCCGCGAATGTCGCCATGAGCGTGTCCGGTGTTGTTGGGACATCGGCAGTATATAGCATGTAGAGTAGCGGTCCCAGGACGCTGCCTTGTGGTACTCCTGCTCTAATGGGGTGATACACAGTTCGTCCTCGATTTTGACTTGAAAGTAGCGTTCGCTTAGGTAGGATTTTAGAAGGAGGTAGAGTTGGTCAGGGAGATGAAGTTTAATTTATATAGTAGTCCTCTGTGCCATACTTTGTCAAAGGCTTGTTGTACATCGAGGAATACTGAGGTGCACATTTTCTTTCCTTCGATGCTTTCTTTGATTTTGTTGACAACCCTGTGGCACTGTTGTATTGTAGAGTGGACAGAGTTCATATAAATACTCTTTTTGGTGTAAGAAATGGAATTATTTCGAAGTATTAATTTCTAAATTCGGCTTCCAGTTCAACACCATGGACATAATTGATATAAAATTTCGGAGCTGTTTTCGTGTTGTAAAACCCCCGTGTTATTGTTATTATTGTCATTATTGTTTAATTGTTAACAAGGTGATAAAGTTTCTTATAATATTAGCAGCTACTTTGCAGAGAAAATGTAGCTTGTTTTAAATATACCTAACGTCCATGAACTGCACAAATTTAAGACGAATCATCCTCAACTCCTACTTTGATGTTAATATAGTTTATAACGTTGGATAATTTAACACCAGCTGCAAATGTTCTAGCAACTAATAAAACTTTATTCCTTTGAAATAGGTAAAATGTTGGAGGTTAGCTTATTTAGAAGAGCCATCTGAAGTAAACTGATATAACAAGTTACATTAATAAAATTGTAGGAGAATCTAGAACGTGTTTTCAAAACTGGAAACCAAGGGAATATTGTAAACAAAACATTCACAAATCACTAACAAAAATAAATATATCAAAAGTTAGTTGATCTTAAGAAATATTATACATTGACTCTTGTTATGGTATGTGTGATATCACAAGGTGGCGTAGTGTGTTCACATATTTGGACGCAGCCTACTCCAGTGGCCCACACATTTTCCAAAAATCTTGAAACAGGCTCAGAATTCTGGGCTCCAGAATGGTAAGGTCAAACAAGTGAAATTTCTTGTTTTTTCCGTACATAAAACTTGTCCCTCAAATTTATTTTCCTTGATTTAATCGTTCTAATATTAGGCTTACTGAAATAAGAATGTCTGTTATGACGTTTCTTGTTACGTAGGCCTATTATTATTATTATTATTATTATCATCATCATCATCACAAACATCACGGTGACAGCATAAGTATAAACATACGAGTAGGCTAAATAAACTACACCTAAGCGAAGGACGTAAGTATGGTCATCCGTAGAATGAAATAGTAAGTAAAAACAAAAAGGATAACAAAATTAAAGCAGCCTTGAAAACAAGGAGTTAAATTCACCAAAGACACACGAGAATCTCAACGTGATCCATCTCTGCTGTGTTCATAACATAAAACGAAACACAAGTGTTCCCAGTTTGAAAACAACTTTATTTTATTTATTTTATATTGAATATGCCTGCACTTCTTGGCACACGAGAAATTGAGGTACGAATACAAAAGTCGGAACTAAAAGAAAAATTTTCGCATATTTGATGTAAAATTTCCGTGCAGTCCAGTGCACACAAATTTCATTCAGTAGCATTTGTGTAACAAACTTGTGCAACTTGTTAGTCGTGAAATTTTTGTGTAAAGTTTTTCACATTGAATTACAAAATGATGTGCTGCTTAACGTGTGTTATTTACCACCTCTCTCTCTCTCTCTCTCTCTCTCAACGTTATTCTATCGAAAAATATTCTGAAATTTAGAGCACACCGAACGCATGTTAGGTTACTGAACTTGTGTCGACGTCAGGGAATCTGGCACCTCATTACTTCTTTCACACTCAATGACAGACTTGAAAGTAATGCTGTGGTATACAAGGGTAATCGATCCCAAATCTATCGACAAGATGTCTGAAATAAATCGCATCTATATTTGTTTCTTTCACAGCGCTTTTCCTTGTAGTCATCGGGAAATGTGTGGAATACAAAACTACAGACCCGTGGAACATTGAAACACACACCAATAAGAAAATTATAATATAAAGCCTTCGTAGCGCACAAAAAGTATCGAATGTTGGGCATTAATGGGATGATGGATAAGAAGAAATAAGACGATAGACGCGCAGTTGCGGATCGTAAAAATAATGATGACATGACAGAAGAACTGTGAAAAATAGATATCACTACACTGATTAGAATACATTTCTAATTAAAAATTTCATAAACATTCCTCAGCCTTTGTAGAGGTATTACATGCCTAACGCATTAAACAATGACAAGACTCTTTTCACCAACAAACTGGACTGAAATTTAAGGAAGAAACTAGTGAAGTGTTACATTTAGAGTAGAGCTTTGGATGATGCTGAAAGTCGGACACTTTGTAAACCAGAACAGGATTAGCTGGAAAGTTTTGAAATGTGATGATAGAGAGGGATGAAGACGTCCATTTGGAACGATAGTGTGAGAAATGAGGTACTACGTAAAGTAGAGGATAGGAATATCCTACAAGCAATAAAAAGAAGAGAAGCTAAGTGGATTGGCAACATTTTGCGTAGGAACTGCCTTCTAAAACACGTTGTTGAAGGAAAGATTAGTCTTCTCGTGTAGGCCTATCTTCTTCAGACACAATGAATAACCGATATTTAATAAGCAATTTCTGAGCCCATTTTATATAGCTTATCCCGGCTCAAACTTTCGCAGCCATATCAATATTTAAGATGTGTATCTTTAAAAATTATTGTGTTCATATATAATTGTTTGATACACAGCACATTCAGGTGTGTCTTTTCTTCAAAATAAATAAGTCATCATAAAGCTTAATCATTATCAGGACACCTCACTAGACAGTAATGAACTGTAGGATTGACATACGTTCAAACAAGAACGGGTGAGGGGTTTCGCAAAGGCATTACAACACGCAAGAAACACTGCATACCTTTTTATTAGATATGTTAGAAAAATATACATATTGGACGGCTAAACATATTCGTAAGTACATACGCTTAATCTTATCAAGAGCATGTGAACTAGACAAAAAAACATTTCATTTCAGGGAAAATCCAGATAACTGATGCGCTGATATCTTTAAGATGTGATAACGATATGCGGAAAAACTGACAGAAATGACTTTAATGTATACATACATGAGAATATTATACCAAAACACAATTCTAATTTATATTTCAAAATATTTAGCTTCGTGTTGCCTTCCCAGTAAGGATCATCATCAGGCTTTTGCATAAAAGCTGTATAGTAAACGTACAAATTTATGTTGTAACACAAATTTGATTATTAAATCTCATATTTTACAATATATTTGTTCCGTAGTTCTTTGTCCTCTTTAGTACCCTTTATGTTTGCTTTTTTTCTGTAATCTTTAACCAAGCTTTAACACCCAGTTTTAGTTTGGTGCGGTCCGAAAAACGTAGCGATCGTCTCTTCCGTAATTTACACGTGTGAGGTCTATGGAGTCATGTAGTAGTTAGTGATGATTTCCAATGTTCAGTTTCAGATGTGTGTATTTAAGAAAATTTCGTAAGTCTTAAGTTTGTTGTTCCTTATCTTTGGGGTATTAATTCTTCGTCGCTGGCCAGATATGCTGTTAATAAGACACGATTTATTCTTTAAAATAACCAACACGATGTCACTTGTAGACTATCCTTTATTTTCATGGGTAGTCGTCATTCACTCTCTACATGTTTCGAGCTTCTAGAAAGCTCGAAACATGTAGAGAGTGAATGA
>Ga0136643_10004849_pt1 | contig 18762 bp, 19 predicted proteins | sample TergutLab28metaG_FD_96883 | JGI IMG/M metagenome (GOLD analysis project Ga0136643, IMG submission 96883) | Labiotermes labralis P1 segment gut microbial communities from Petit-Saut dam, French Guiana - Lab288 P1 (version 3) (version 3) | ecosystem: Host-associated > Arthropoda: Insects >...
AACATGTATCCAAGCAGTGCGCAGCTCGGTACAGTACAGTGTAACATCACAACATGTATCCAAGCAGTGCGCAGCTCGGTACAGTACAGTGTAACATCACAACATGTATCCAAGCAGTGCGCAGCTCGGTACAGTACAGTGTAACATCACAACGTGTATACACGCAGTGCACAAAATACTACATACAACTGCTTGTGAGACTATCTCAAATTTCTAAATAGTTCGTTTCAAATTGACTTGCCACGCCTTTAAAAAATAAAGCTGCCCCTCTGCAAGCCATAAAAGCATTCAGAAGAACTGAAGGTGTAGCTTCATTCATTTTCAACTTCGGTACTATATGGAGCTGTCAGTCTCACGCTCCAACCACCCTAGCCGAGACGAAAGAGCTTTCCGTGTCCGTTGCATGAGAAGCTGAGTGGAATCCAGAGACGGTCCGGATGTTTTGGAGATGATAAAAATATCTTGCCTACCCCCCCAACCCTCCCGATCACCCAGCACGGAACCAATCCACTACATCGCACTGTACCTGCACTAATGTAGAACTTATATTCAACACCAACTGCAACACCCAGACGCACAGAACTGGGACAAGTCAGCATTTGTTGTTGGCTTTATGTGCCCGTAGCACAGACAGCGCATTTCTGTAGAAGAGTATTCGAATATGCCTTACGGAACTTGATTGCGACCAGTGAAATGCGCAAATACAAGCCGGTTACGGCACTAATTCTCCTACTATCAATCGCAAATGTACGGTTTTGGAATCTAACACATGCCACCCCTGTCAAACGGGAGGGGGAGTAGTCGCCTGAGCTGCGGCAGTTCTGCTATCTGCAATCGGAATGACGTAGCAGGACTACTTAAGGCAGAAACCATTTTTCGCAACCTGAGTCCACACACGTTCCGCGTATAGTCAGGTCCTTATCAAATGGGATACCGGGAATAGGACGGCCGGAGAATGAGTAGAAAAATGATCCCCTTAAACTCAAGTCCTATAAATGCACGGAGAATTTCTTACGCGTACTTCATAAGCATCCATCACGTAGTATATAGACAAGGGTGACAGCGTAACTCCGGTCCGTTACATAATATGTTAGCCAGTCTTACCGGGACAGAACAGAAATACCGAACGGCACTGTCATTCAGAACACTGGTTCTGTAACTGTGGCTCGCGCACCCATAGAGTTCGGAGAGACTATTTTTTCTTTCCATTATAAGAAAAAAGAAAAATACTATATCGTACGAGAATTGCGCTCTTCTCGGTTATTACGCAGCGAGTAGTGGTAATTTCTTACCGACCTTTCGAGACAACTTATCGGCCCCATCTTCAAGGGTCAAGAATACAAAAGATGAAGATGTGACCGATAGGTTGCCTCGCAATGTCAGTAAAAATAACCACTAATCGCTGCATAATAACTTAGATGAACGCAGTTCTCAACTACTTAGCGGCGGAAGCCTGAAATCACGTACTGTATTTAAGCTTTTAATATTTTAAAAATATTTTTTTCTGAAAATGGAAAAACACGGTGTTTCTCAACCCACGCATTCCCACGAAATAACACAATTTTGGGTAGGTGGTCTGCAAAATTAGTGAGACAGTGTAAGGAACATGTAGCACCAGAAAGGCCGACAGCCTCTGACTTGGAAGCCGGTATATGTTGACGCCTGACGGAGAAAGACGTGTACCTAAAATGTATTACGGTTTAGTTTTATAATTTTGTGTTTCGTTCTAAAATTACAGTGGAATATGCTTTATCAGAATCGGTCTCACCACTGCGCGAAACCCCTCTTTCAATACAGCATCATGGGTTGCTGCTGCTGACACAATGGCTCTAGCTTCCACTTGTAGACGGGACACGGTCTGATGACGTAACGTCAGGAAACCGATTGTAAACTGAAACTTCAGATTCTGGCATAGCTGAAAAGTAAAAGTGCCGTCTTCTTTCATGTGACTCAGAGTAGTGTAACAGAATTGAAGCGAAGGTTCAGCACCAAACTGCATTCGTCTTCAGAAACCTGGTTGTCAGCAGGGCATTTCTCTACCTAACTACTTGGCATCACGTCCCAAAATATTACAAATAATTACACCACATTACAGACATTTCAAATTTTTACTCCGACGGCAGATTAATGGTAACAATGACGATTACTGAACTTTGAAGTGTGCCATCCCCGTTGTGTGTATATAAACCAATAAGAGGGTATGTAGTAAAAAACACAAGTATGTATGTCTAATTATATGTCATATTCTTAATAAACAAAAACTGCATGTTTCGGCCAACAGTGTCCATCATCAGATTTTTTATATTCGAAACAATTAAGGTTGTTCTATATAATTCACGTGACGGTGTGCTGATGAAGAGACCTCGACATCAAACCCCTTTTGGAACATAGTACCCCTATACTGGGTGTGTTGGTGAACCACTTAAATAGTACATAAAGGTATAACCATGTAATATCAAAACTTAGAACAAATGAGGGTCCTGTCCTGGGGAAGCTGCGTGAAGTATCTTCGTAAGGGTATGGCGTAATGGCATTAAGCTTCCTTCTTCCCTTTTTTGGGGGTCTTTTCTGTGCAGAGGACTGTGTGTGACCTTGGTGGATCCGATATGGCTTCTATATGGGGTTCCTATGTATTCACAGGTTATCGTGGTCTGTCCTCTTGGTTTGTGTGTATCCTGTAGGTGTAATATTGCGTGTCTCACTCAGTCTATGCGCGGTTTTTTTGGCACTTTCGCTGGTTGGTAGTAGAGCTATTCACTGTATCCCATTACCTGCTGGCACTGTGCTTGTTGGTCACTGTGGAACTTTTGTGATGACACTTAGACTTTAGTGTGCTTCATACAACTGGTGTCTTCCGTGAGGATTGTGTTATGTGTAGTAAGTTGTTCCAATCGGTTCACCGTATCACTGTAGGAATTGTGAACTGCTGTTTAGTTCCTTGTGCGCCTCGCTATTGTTCACTGTTTTGGTTTCGGGTAACTACGTTGTCACACCGGATCACCGTTTGGTTTCGCTGTTTCATTTCTGTCAATATCTGTTATGTGATTTGTGTTGTTGGTACTAAGTATTCACCGCGTTCTTTATGAAGGCGTTGCATGGTGTCTTTCCATGTGGTTTGCTTCGTACATATTACCCCAGTATAGGGGTAATATGTGGGCCGGGTAGCTCAGTCTCTATAGTGGCTGACTACGGGCTGGACGGTCCGGGATCAAAACCCATTCCGCGTGCGGACGTCGTAGGAGAAAGTCGTGTCTGTACAGTGCAGTAAGCGAAAGACTACTCGGTGTTTATCGCAGTGGTGTGAGTGTGCTTAAGTGTAGTGATACTCAGTGCATAACTGTAAGTTTGAGAAGAGGACGAAGTGTATAGTGTACAATGGACGAGCGAAAGAAAACTTCGGTCTGTATTTTTGATCCCAGAAGCCCACGCATTTCCGCGAATGACATACATGGGTGGATAAATGACCAGTTGCGTGTACGGGAAGACAACATAAGCATGATACAAATGGATGGACCCAAATGTCAGGTATTTATTAAGTTTGTGGACCTAATGTATGCACAAGAGATATTACATGCAACAAACGGACAGGCCGAATATGAACATATAAATGAAGAAATGCCTTTCGTGCGTGTAGACATGGCAGGAATGGGAACCAAGAGAGTAAGAATAACAAATTTACCACCGGAAACCAAAGAGGGAATAGTGCAGCCCTCTCACAACATGGTGACACTAGAGACATTCAGAACGAGAAATGGTCCAAGGCATCCGTTACGTAGTGGACAATAGCATTCGGATTGTGGTGATAACACAGAAAAAATACATACCATCGCATTTAGCAATAGCGGTACATAGAGTTCTAGCCGCCTATGACGGGCAACCACAAACGTGTTACGGCTATGGAGAAACTGGTCATGTATATGTAGCATGGCCCCACCGTAGGACAGCGGGACGGCCATCTACGAACGAACCAACATCCTTGGCAACCATAGCGGCAAGAGCTCCACAAACGCAGAGGTCAGCAGACTAAGGGAAACATGAAGCCCCAAGCGAGCGAAGACACTCCGCTGGTCCCATACAAGAAGTAATAACAAACAAGGAAATAAAAGAACACGTCGCCAACACGCTCTGAAGTGAGGCAATTGTGGATCAACGACACCGGGCACGAGACCGCCAATAGGCATGGCATAATAAACACAACGCCTGAGCCGACTGGGCTGGTTGAGCAGAACGAAAGTGATCGAATGGAGCATTCGGATGAAGACATGGACGGTACTGCCCTCAGTACAGCATGGATGGACGGCATAAAGCAGACTGCCGATGAAGAACACGACAGAACAATGAGACAGGAGAATCAGATGTGGGGAGGAAAGAGAAGGAGATGGACGGGAACTGACAGAACACATTGAAACGAAATAAAACACCCAAATAAGTCCAATTCGTTTAAAAAGCTCAAACTCGACAAGAATGAGGAGCGAAGTAATGAACGAACACGCAGTAGTATCCGTAATACTGCGCGGGCAAAACGTAACGGTCAGCACGAGTACTGATGACCGTAACATACGATAAGATGACTTGCTTCAAATTCGCAACAATCAATTTCAACGGACTGTACTTGAAAACCAGAGTAGGAATGCTGCGTGACTTCCTATGAGGCCAGGACATCGACGTAATAGTCCTCCAAGAAGTTACGCACCACACCCTCCAAGGCTTACACGCACATGAAACGTACGTGAATGTGGTGACAGACATGCGGGGGACAGAATTTGTGACGAAGCAAGACCTACGACTCACCAACATAAATAAACTGCCCTCTGGTCGAGGGAGTACAGCATATTTGCCCCATCGGAAACAGCAAAAAAAAACGAGAAACGGAGCACTTCTATAGCAGCGAAATAACCTATTTATTCCAGGACGTACCAGGAAACATACTATTGGGCGGAGATTTAAATTTGTGTTGGAGCCTGCAGATACGACCGGTCACTAGACGCCCAGCTGGGGACTACCACTGAGAGATACATGGCTACAACAACCATGGAGACCTGTTTATATGCATTACACCTCAACTGGAGCCTCCCGATTAGACCGTTATTAAGCAACGAACGACATGAGTGACAGAAAACTAACAACTGAGACAGTAGAAATTGTTTCACTGATCACCTTGCAGTCACATTACGATTAAGCTTGGACTAGCCCATCTTCCGCAGAGGGTGAGGGACGTGGAAACTGATATCTTCTCTACTAGAAGCCGAAGAAATTACACAAAAGCTGAAAACTCGATCGGCAAGATGGGTGAAACAAAAGAAGTTTTCCCGGAGCTGACAATATGGTGGTGCCGACTGACTAAAAAGAACATTAAACACTTTTACATATATCAAGGGGTGAACGACGGCGTGAAGTAAAGGGAATGGAAAACTACTACTATTATGCGGGAATCTACGATATACAAGACAACCGGCCGCCGAAAGGTAAAATAAAGGAACTCTACCGCTTCCGGGCCAAAATAGTAAAATTACAGGTCAGCCATTGCACACAATCGTGCTTGACACCGATGAATATGACAAAGTAGAGGGCGAGATGGCAACAATCTATCATATATTGCGACGGAAAAAACAAGTTGACCGTGTAATCCTACAGGCCCAGGACGAAAATGGATGTATACAATAGGCCCCAGAGAAACTCATACACATATCTGCCCTACACCTAAGACGGAAGTACGAAACAATTACGGTGGATGAAAAATCCATCGCCCACCTGTTAGGAGCGGAACCTTGCACAGCACGACAAGTAATGCAATCACACTAGACCGACCGATAGACCTGGAAAGAATAAAACATGTTCTACATAAAATCAGCAAAAATAAAACCCCTGGAAGTGACGGTATTGGGTGGGAATTCTATAAATCCAATTGGTCAACAATTAAAAACCAACTTGCGCGGCATCCTGAACGAGATGTACATAAAGAACGCCGTCACTGCACAATAAAACCACGGGATAGTAATATGCCTCCCGAAGCAAAATGGAGCTCAGAGAGCAACGGACTTCCGCCCCATCACATTGCTGAATGTGGACTATCAAATCCTACTAAAGATACTAGTGAACCACCTACGGCCGCTATCGGTCGAACATCTACAAAAGAACAAATTCTGTGGAGTGCCGGGTAAAACCATCCTGGACGCAATAGCTACTGTAAGGGACGCAATTGCGATGGCGGAAATGAAAAGGACACCCATGTGCGTAGTCTCCTTGGACTTCCAAGAAGTCTTTGATAGGATATCACATACATACTTGGTCACAATCCTATGGAGTTACGGACTGACCGAATGGTTCGTGGAACGAATACGAACAATGTGTTACAAGGCCCACTTATCCGTTTCAGTCAATGGTCACATTTCGCGGCCAATCTCCATCCGCTGTGGCATGAGGCAAGGATGCCCGTTGAGCACGGTACTTTTCGCAATGTTCATCCAAGCCCTCTTACGACTGCTGGACAGAAACCTTTCGGGCGTGTAACTGCGACAGAGTGTACATCGAAGAGCAGTGATTGCCTATGCTGATATGTTACGGTTTTCGTAACGAAGCCGGAGGATTTCCGAGTCATACGAGATACGGTGCGGTGTTTTGAAAAAGCAACCGGGGCTCATTTAAACATCAGGAACTCCAAAGCACTTGCCGTTGGGAGATCGGAAGATGAGAAGAAGCTTAAAATGACCTAGGTGTGGAATATCACCAAACCATGAATATATTAGGGACCAAATTCAACAGTACGATAGAGCGGACGATGCACGAGAATTGGGCACTGCAAACGGCGAGGTTTAAAACAAATGCGAAACAAGCGTAAATACGACAACTCTAACACAACATGTCCGCTATGTGCACATTGCGCTACTAGCCACAATCTGGTTTGCTGCCCAAATGCTTCCGTCCCCTGCGGAATACACACAACAGATAACGGCTGTGATACTATGGTTTATCTGGCAGGGAGCTATCTTCTGTGTGCCGACAACCACGCTTCAGAAGCCAAACAACCAAAGAGGATGGGCCTTACTCGACGTAGCGAGTAAGAATAGAGCCTTATTGTTAAAACGCATATTGTTACAGAGCACGAAGGAGTAATTGATGACAGCCGTCTGGCTACACGAATGGGGAATGGTGGACAAGACGGCTAACCCTCCAACCGCCGGAAGGGTCCCTAAAACAATGGCGTATTTAGTACAATATGCACTAGACACTGCGTACATCGAAACACAACTCTAACTGAAACAAGTATGCAAATTGCACGGCGACTATACTCCATCATACACCAGATGGCTAGTGCGGGGAGAGGGACACAGGAAATGAGAGTCGTCCAAAGAAGTCCCACAATTGAGTGCAACAGATTTTGGAGGAAGTTACATGGCTAATGGGTATCGGAAAACAGACAATCCAGTACTCAGTCATACATGATAATGTACCAACAAATTAAAGGTTATTTGCTATAGACCTGGTGGACACTGCATCCTGTCGTCAGTGCGGCAGGCCAGACACTTTTACTACACCGCCTCACAGAATGTGCCCATGGTACAGAGATTTGGGAATGGACACGGCGCTGAGTAGCAATGGTACTACGTGTTGATCAGAGGTATATTCCAAGTGGGGCTCCTAACGCCGTATTTCCATTTTTGGCCCCCGCGACGACAGCTAGAAACATTGTGGATCTTAACATACTCTGTCTGGTACAGAATGCAATGGCAGCGACGACAAACACTTACGGACTACATCGACTATATGTGACGCTAGCGATGGAAGACACATACGTACACCTCACGTCAGCAAAAGTGGGGAACTACCTCGACATACTCTAGATGCAAACGAACTACAAGGACTACATAAAGGCGGCACAAGATACAGAGCAGATGAATGCCAGTGTGACCTAATACCCACCACGAAGAGTGGCATGAAACACTGAAAACTCCGACTCTAACCTAACACGTACAAAACGATGAGTACAGACCATACCAGACCATGAGCTCTAACCATCAATGCACAGTAAAGTGGACTCTATGAATCACGTAGCTCATTGAGAACGGATAATAAAGTAATTATTAAAAAAAATACCGGTGGGGGGGGGAGATTTTCCGCCCGTCCAGACCGGCCCACCAAGCCTCCTGTAAAATGGGTACCGGGTCTTTTACGGGAGTAAATTGCGGCCAGGGCGTGCTGCTGACCCCTCACCACATTCTAGTGCCGCGGTCATGGAAGAGTAGAGCTAAACCTCTACCCATCCTATGGGCCACACCGGGCCTGTAATGGGATAACTTTACCTTTTTATAGGGGTACTATGTTCCAACAGAGGTTTGATGTCGAGATCTCTTCATCAACACACCGTCACGCGAATTATACAGAACAATCTTAACTGTTTCGAATGCAAATTATGTTGGCCACTGCTGGCCGAAACATGTAGTTTTTTGGTTATTGAGAATATAACATCTAAATAGACATACATAGTTGTGTTTTTGACTACATACCCTCTTACTAGATGATTACTGATTTTATGCTTTTACGGTGAATTTGTTTTAATTCCTGATTCCTTGTTCTTTTGGTGTGAAGAATTTCTGGTCTATAGACAGTGTCCCAAAAATCCCCTAAATCTACTTATCACGCAGATCTGTACGTTCACGCCTCTGCACGACGCACACGGCATACAGAGCCCCACACTGTAATTTCGGTTTAGAGCTCTGACTTCTCGGCCAAATTTTACACCGAAACGTAACCACTCCCGCTACATAGACCCTGAGCATGAGGGTACCATATTCCTCCGAAACGTCGGCAACACAGCCGACTGCTACACTCATTAATGACGCATAAGGCGTACATTGCGACCTAGTGTACAGATCTTACTTAGGCGTACTTTACCTTCGAAATGTCGACTGTTTAACGTTGGACGCGCAAATGATATTCGATTAACACCAATACTGCCATCTCAGTAAGGTACGGACTTCAATTATCAGATTCTCACGAAACTCACAATAAGTCAATAAATCCTGCTGGACACATCTGAATCAAATTTTATCCAAATCGGTAAAAAAATTTACAAGGTAAAAGCGAAAGTCAATTTACTCTTTTAAATAACGTATGTATGTCACTGAACACATTTTTATGAACTGTCTTTTTAGGTTTGCTGACAACTGTATGTAAAGAAATCTTCTAGGTCAGAGACGGACAGACGACAGTCGGACGGATAGATGTGTCACCCATTACGGCTTCGTTGTATTTTCTACGTAAAGAACACTTATACCGATCCCGGTGGCCGCGCGGTCTAAGGCCTTTGTTTTCGACCGCGCGTTTTCTGGGATTGCGGATTCGAATCCCGCCGGAGGAAAGGATGTCTGTCTCTTATTAAGTGTTGCATGTTGCCAGATAGAGGTCTCTGCGTCGGACTGGTCCCTTGTCCAGAGGAGTCCTAAGTATTTTGTGTGTGTGTGTGTGTGTCACTGCGTGCAATCACATGCAACAATAACACTCTGCGCCTACAATGAGTAGGTATAATAGGTCAAACTAAGCAATAAATAAATAAACGAACAAATGAAGAACGAATACAAACGGAACACATTTAATGACGTTAAAGATTTCCAGCAGACGATAAGTAATATAGGATCTTCAGATCGAATTTCAGTCAATCTTAATTTAATTATAGGCTGTCTCATTCATTTTCCAGGCACTATAGCAATACCAAACGACCGGAAGAAGTTGTCTGCGCACTGATTTTTGCTATTTTGTGTTGTACAAGGGCGATGGTTATGCAACCGAAATTGGTGTTTACTACCCTAGTGTCTCTTTTCCTGTTGTTTTTTAGATCAAAGGCGAAACAAAACGAAAGTTACAGAAAACCATTTCATGTCATTTTGCGTCTTCTAAGTGCGTCGTTTTGCAGAGCAACGACTTTAAGGTTTGCAGCAGAATGTGATGTAAGCTTCGCGTTAAGTGGGCAGGCACGTTACTACTACACTGAAGTGGATACACGGAGAACAGAAGTCACGTAATTATAAATTTCTGTGCATCCTGAAAAGCGTGATTTGATGTTTTGAGGTGGGGATACTTTTACATTCGGGTCTTAAAAGCTACGGAAAATTTCATAAGAATATTCTGCCTCCATCTTCAGGGCATGTCGTTTTGTACCGAACTTATAGAATGAATTATATTTTCTCTTCAAGCTAGACATGACAACGTAAAACGTAAAAATAGAAGTACAGTCGCCTCTGTGCATACGTTGAAGGAATACAGCGGTCGTAAAAAATACCTATACTCATTCTTTAACCCCAACATTACATGGTCTCCGTAGAGAGGCCTGTTACAGGCTGGACGGTCCGGAGTTCGAACTCCGGTGGGACTGAGTTATCCGTAACCGACCACACCGAACCCCAATCCAAACGAGCCTCCCGATAATAGATAACAGGGATTTACCGGGGGTAAAGCGGCAGAGGATGGCGCTGACCATCCAAGCTATTTAAAGGCGAGGTTGAGGGTGGTTACAGCTGTACCTCCAACTCCCCTCTGTGCCTGCATAGGTAAGTTACTGGGTAGTCTTTGCCATTTACTACATTAGCACTGGCCACTTTACCCGTGGAGAAGGAACCTCCAGCAACCACGGTGTGCCCCACAGCCGGCCTAGATGCACCGTTCCTGTCAGAAATCCGGCCACGGAGAATCCAACCCCCAGCCTAGTCACTACACTGACTGAGATATCCCAATCTCCTGTAATAAGTATGTTTTAGATGAATCCAATGCTTCTATATTCAGGTTAAAAGTACTACAACGTACAGGAGGCAGCAGCGTCCCCACAAACGCTGACATTCACCTGCTAATTCAAAAAATATTATAATCACAATTCCCACTTAATGGCCCGTTCTTAAAATCAATTTATACAGAATGTCCCACTCAACACGTCCCTGGCGCAGTACCTCTAAGAGAATATTCCGGCGGATGCAGGCTTTCTAAGCAACAAAACTGTCGTACACACGGACATGACAAGAGCGACTTGGCAGATGCACTACAGGGAGTTCAACTGCTAAGTTCACTATGTAGGTCAAGATGAACTTATAAAGTCTTCATTCATCATGGCTAAGTTTCCCTGGGACGTTTCATTGCCAATATAGGACTAGATAAAAATTTAAAAAAAAATTCCAATGTATGAGAACTGCACTTAACTTTCCTCTCGTTACGCACACATTCGAATAAAATCTGAAACTTATCTACGTACATATATATCATTCGAAGGCAAAAATTTTAAATTTCATTTGAAAAAAAGAGCTTAGAATTTTTTATACAATTACTAACATATGCACGATTAATTGACAAATTATCACACTACTCTTACATGTTTAGACACTATTGTGTCATCATCAGAGAGTTCGTATTTAGTACCTTGCAAAGTTACAAATGTATGTAAAATGTAGTAGTTGGTAATATAATTTAAAATTTTAAATTATTATTATTAAAAATTATTAATTAGTTTTATGCTGTTGAAATCTCATTTTTCAAAATCTTTAAAATATTAAAATTGTCCTATTTATAAAAAAGTGGGCTAAAATAATTTTGTTGTTATAATGAAGTCCGTGTGTGTGTGGTGGCTGTATATACAACCTGTAATAAATATGGATTTTATTAATGGATGTATAAATGTTATATCGCGGATGTGTCGAGTATATTTAATTTATTTAATAATAATAAATAATAGGAATAATGATTTTCTATTACAGATCATCCAAAATTTAAAGAACAAAATAATCAGGACACAAAATACAAAAAATTACTCCCACACAAGCACGAAGAAAGAAATGGATCACATTTACGTATCATAGTCCACTCATACAGAAAGTTAACAACCTGTTCAAACGCACCGAATTAAAATAGCATTTCGACCATGTAACACCACATACAATCAACTATGCGACAGACCACCACAAAACAAAATAAACTCCAGGGGAATATGTAGATTACAATGCCAAACATGTAACAAAAATATGTGTTGGCCAGACTGGTAGATCAATAAAAATAAGACACCGTTAACATACACGATATATAAAAACAAACAACCCTATCTCACATTCTCAATAACAGACACGAATATGGTCATCCGGAACATACCATACAGCTATTAAAACATGCGGTAAAGGAAAAGTAATGAACTGTTGGGAGTCATTTTTCATGCAAGTGCTACAACAACAGAACTTATTGATCGATGAGCAGAAGACCAACGAACGAAACCCACTATACGCTCTTGCCAACATAACGAAACACGTCACACAGCTCGACACAGAGTCAGACTCAGTACATACCGGGCCAGCAAGACGACAGTATCAACATACAGGTGAGTCGATCATTAAATAAATTAAATATACTCGACATATCCGCGATATAACATTTATACATCCATTAATAAAATCCTTATTTATTACAGGTTGCATATACAGCCACCACACACACGGACTTCACTATAATAACAAAATTATTTTAGCCCACTTTTTTATAAATAGGACAATTTTAATATTTTAAAGATTTTAAACAATGAGTGTCAACAGCATAAACCCTATGTGAAATAATTTAAATTTTAAATTATACCACCAACTATTGCATTTGACATACTTGTGTAACTTGGCACGGTACTAACAACGAACTTCCTTAGGATGACACAATAGTGTCGAAACATGTACGATGAGTGCGATAATTTGTCAATTAACTGTGCACTTGTTGGTAACTGTACAAAATAATAAAAGATGCACGGTACAGGTATTAAAATAACAGGGGTTGGAAGTTAACAGCTGTTCACTTAAGGCACTGTAAGGCAAAATTTAGTATCAGAAGAAACAAAAAATTCACACGAAATACTGTTGAAATCGATGAATAATTGATCTCTTACACACACGCGCGCGCGCGCGCGCAGTATATATATAAAGAGAACTTATAGATAAAAAAATATCTTCTATGCCCACAAAGCTGTTAAAGATTTTGTAATTTTGAGATTAATACAAACTTCCGCATCACCTCGCAAAATATCTGTCCACAAGTATTTCTGGAACGCCCAGTACGTGACATCCACCACGAAGGAACGTCAATATTGTAGCACTGACCACACACCAAGGAATCGTGTTTTAGGTCAGGAAGGAACTTGATGAAGCATTAACGACATTCGCTTCACGTGGAAACATATATTGTGCCGCAGGGTGCTGCGCCAAGCAGCCAGGAACGTAGGCCTATGTGGCATTTAGAAAGCGCATACACAGCAGAGGCCTACCATCAGTACCAGTGGTATCGCGGCATGACGTGGAGTAGAATGTGAACGGACTCTCAGACTGGAGTTGAAATTCCTTCATTGCTCTTACAGACATCTGAAATTACACTTAAGACTCAGTCCGTACCGCGCAGAAAACACATTCCTTCTCGGCTACAAAAAAGATTCAGTTAACATTTAATTATTTTTAATTACTCCATTTTTTCCACTCATGCTACACGGTCACCCTCAGGCAGTACAGTAGATTACAGTACACTACATTAAACTACGGTACACTACACTACACTATTGTACGGTACAATACAGTAAACTACACAACGGCACAGTACAGTACAGTATAGTGATTTGGGTAGAGACACTACGCTCTCCATCGTAAATAGCGCCAGCGTCACTTTGCGGTAACCTTCACTCTAACCGGACTATGCCATCTCTACAAGCATGTGATACACAAATCACTACAAGCTGAAAGACATGGATGACTATAGGGACAAGAACTTATCACCCCCCCCCCCCACAAAATCATGGTATTGCACAAAGCCTCCACGACAGAGTTCTGCGATATGATGTTTATACATAAACATCTTATCATTAATAATTTTGGATAGAGATTTCAAACAACGAAAGGAAAAATAAGGATCTGTACTTATAATGGAGGCATAGTGCAACATAATATATTATAAACTAAGTCTCAATTTTTACAGTAACTCTTTACTTTTTTCTCCCAGACAAAAGTAAGACATAATTATCTGTAACTACAACAACCAAAAGGGCAAGCCACAACAATAAAATTAATCCTCGTAGAACTATATGTACATATATATTTATATTTATACTATATTCATGATAAAAAATGGCTAACAACCATAGACTAACTAATGAACACAATAGGTTTTCGAAACATTTCCAGAGTATTACGATGTAAAACAGGTCGAAACATGTTGGAGGCATAAAAATAGTTGTTTATTTAACAACTAGTGTGAACAGTGTCCGTTTTTGTGAATTGTTCGATGGAAAGTTACACGGTTGCACATGGAAAATTACAAGTATGGGTCAAGTCGTCTTAGACAGTATTTACATTTATGTGCAATTCTAAATTCTACGTTTTAAATTATTAAAATTTTGTTTATTTGTACAGAGACAATGTGCTATAAATGTTATGTCTATACTATCATTATTCACAACTACAATTTCTGGACTACAGTGTGTATCTTCTAACTGTCCAGTGTCCCCTACGGATCCAGTAATGACCAATATTTCTACTTTAAAATACTCGTCGGTTCTAATGTTTTATGCAAGTACAAAATTTCCCATACTGATTGAGAATCAATGATAATGTTTTAATCCCACATGTTTCTAACACGAGGAGACTTTTCATCGCGCAACTGAGTGCGGCACAGCTGCGGTCTTCTTCGGTAATTATGCAACAATGAAGCTACAAGACTGTTTGTAGATTCAGTCTTCAGCTGGACACCCTGTACTTACTGCTATGAAAGACATACTTCGTACATTTCAAAAGCGGTAGTTACTGAAAATAATGTCAGAGATATCCTTCAGAATAGTATCTCTAGCCTTGACATTATGGATTCAGTGGGAAGTACTACGTTGTGGCACATCCAGTACGACGGGTTCTCAATCTTCCTGCAAGACCACTTTTCTTCTTATAATGCCGGAAGTGAACTGGCCGGAAATTAAATCCCTAGCAACGGGTTGGAAACGACAATAAAAGGACTACACCCAGACGGCAATACGAAGTCATTTTACATCTCACAGCAATTTTTTTCCTCTCAGGAGAGGAAGTCTGTCTCCCGTTCCAACAATGCAAATTCTATTGACATATAAACTTTTATCTTTCACCACATTAATAACGTAACATTAGCGCTGCCATAGTAACTAAACCAAACGCTCACTACTTGATTTCGCAAATACAGGAAATCCCCAGCGGTGGCCGCAAATGGGAAGCAAATTCTATCAATAAGCACAGAGCGAGTCTCAAACAGCTGTATGGGTAAGATCAAGAAATTTAATGATAAGGTAATGTGGCTACAATACCACAATACCTGTTGACATTTCAGCAGAGAGTTGTTTTTATGAAATCAAAATTGAGTTTGAAGAATCCAGTCTGTAAGCGAACAATTTGTATGCTTGTGTATAACATTTTACATATAAAAACGAAGTTCGTAAATTCTCAGCATCATTGCCGACGTTTCGGGACTACCCATCGGTTCCTTCTTCTCGACCTTTGAAAATTGGACCGATAGGTAGAACCGAAACGTCGGTAGCAAATTAACACTACTCGCTGCACTAGAAGAGCGCAGTTCTCTACTTCGAGGCGGAAGCCTGAAATCACGAGAAATTTATTAAAGCTTACTTCCTCAAATAACACTGTAAAAAAAGAGAACTCGGAAAAAATGCAATGAGCAGTTACCTTCCGCACAGATTATATATATATATATATCCATTACAGTGAACTGACTTTATCACGACCAAGCAATACTGGTGTCGGTGACGTCACTGTCTCTTATCGACACCCGCAGTCCTAAGAAGGCTGTAACGTCACTCGAAAGAGCTGTTTTGAAACCAGTAAACCGGTGCCTGTGACGTCACTACCTTGTGTCTTAACACTCGGAAACTAAGTTGAATCGTAACCACGGTAATCGGTGCCTGTGACGTAACCGATGTTTTACTGTTGCACAATCCGCGGCGAGACTTTTAGAGATAAGAAATACGTAAAATTGTCCTTATGCTCATTTAAGCACTGTAAGGTACAAATTCTGAACCTCGACACCAGATGGTTTTCCAGTAACAACATTTCAGAGCAACGCAATGCCTTCATTTGCAGGTGCAGTAACTCGTGTCCACAGAAGCTCGGGTAATCGGAATTCGCTGCACAGACCCGTTCCCTTCTCAATCACGGAGCCCTTCCGCCATACTGACTCACCCCCACGGCCCAAGCGACACCAAGCTACGCTACCAAACCACTGTCAGTTCAAACCCAGACATTCATTTAACCAAAGCTGTTCAACCTCCAAAGGATCTTATGCCACTTGCAACTGAGCCTTATGCATTTCATATGCAGCGCAGCGCAACGGACTGAGGGACACAGAATTGTGCTACAACAAAATTTCCGCCCACAGTTAGCTCTTGATTGGTTAGTTAGTTGGTGCCCCAGAGAGGGCGCTCCAAACTGAAATACACTAAAATTCCAAACCTTAGGCTGATACGTGGCCACAAATCCCCGATGTGCCTCGACACCTTGGTGGACTGGCTGTCTGAGGATGACATTGATTTTGCGAGGTTTAGAATGATCAACAACCTTGAAGCTGAAGACAACAGCTGGTTTCTTCATAGGGCCAGGTTCCTTCATAGGACTGGTTATTTAAGTCAGACTACATGGCGTCACACACCAAAATTCACAACGGCGAGAACCCGAATTCTTGTACTAAATTGTACTGCTGAAAGTCTTCATGTTGCTCCTCACGCACTGGAATTTTATCGGAAATGAAAGATATTATAAATAATTATGAAGCAATCCAGGGATGATGCACAGGCGTTTAGAAACACGTTATCATTTTAGGCGTTATTTAAGAAGTAAACAAGACAGACAATGTACGTATAAACGTAATATTCAGGCGCGTTAGTGCTTCCACTCTTGCTGTGGGAAAGCAATAAGTATTGCATTTTGTAAGTGTGTGTCTGTAGCCTTCTTTATCCAGCATTCAATGCACAAGCGCCTTATTGTATATTCATTTGTGGACTGTCTGCTTTACCATATATTTCCACACTAACTCATAAACGGCATGATTTTCAGAAGAAAAGTACTCGACATAAAATGTGTATTTTGATTTTCTCTGTAACTCTGTGTGAAACATTCCTCATTCAAAGAAGAATTCCGCGAGATATAATCAGAAAAATACACTGATCTTCATTTAAAGTACCCGTTTTTCTTGACAGATTTTAATTAAACTTGAATTTTCTCAACAAATTTTCGAAAAACACTCAAATATCAAGTTTCATGAAAATCTGTTCAGTGTGAGCACAGTTATTCCATACGGATGGGCGGACAGACAGAAATGACGAAGCTAATAGCAGCTTTTTGCAATTTTGCTAACGCGCCTAAAAAGAACGTCTTATGAGGAGACCACGTCCGCCCGCACTTCTTTAGTGTCTGCGAAAAAACTTCGTCTGATCTCCATATGAATGGGTGTATGGAGTCCTTAACAAGACCGTTGCCTAGCAAGCATGAGTTACAGGAAAATCGGTGAAGTAGCGGTCATACTATACTTGAAAGCGCTAATGAGTTTTACCCTCACTGTCCGCATGTCTTGGCTGACACGTGTGCCATCAATTCTTACGAGCAGAGTACAAGCCATACTTTACTGAAGGGTGGAAATGAAACTTCGCCTGCACTTTGTACATCTTTCGTCCGATCTGGGTTAAATACAGTACAGCAGCTGTCTACGACTTACCACAGGTTTCGTCAAAATCTCTGCAATGAAAGCCGAAATTTACTCAGTAACTTCAATCAATATGCGTATTTTCTAAGACTTGTTCCCAGACGTGGGTTATATTCAGCACGAGAAACCTGCATACAATTTAGCTGATAAATTGTTAGTTTCGTGTAAACTGGCACAGGGAAGGCAGTGCTTTTCTTATGGGTGCAAATGGAATTGCAGACAAGCGTGCACCGTGACACCATACGATATTTAGAAAGTGTAGGTCTTGATAAGCTCTGGCTGACGGAGTGCGCCATTTTCAATCGTGTTAGTAAGGCTGACCGTCAGGATTTAACGAACAAGCCATAATTAGCAAAGCAGAACAGGCGAAGTTTCTGAATGTATGGGCATATTCATAGTAACAAAGGCGAACAACAGACGCACCGGCTCATGCTTATCGACTTGTGAATTAAATAATTTTCTTGCCGGACTCAATAGCCAGCAAATACAAATACGCCTACCCTGGATATAAAATGCGAAGTCATATGACACTCTCTGGTTAAACTGTCGAACGGAAAATTCTATTATTTGATGAGTAGCAGGAGAGCCAACATTAACAGACGAAACAAGATTTACTGAAGGTGCGAACAGTGTAATGTGCCGTCACGTTAAAACAGCTCTGTTACGGCACAAAGTGCTATGTAGAGGATGTGTTCACAGTCATTCAAAAACACTGAATGTAGTGTATCTTTGTGCGGGGGGAGGGGGGCGATAAATTTTAAACTTCCTGCAGTTCTCTCTTTTAAACAAGCACCCCTTCGTTTAATGCTTTATTTTTGCTAACTTTCTATCTCTAAAACTTTATCACGTAGTTTCCATGACCATTTTACTTTCTTTAATACATTACCTCATACGTTTAGGTGTTCTCAATGGTTTTCGACCAAGCTGTTATGTATATATACATGTATATATATATATATATATGTGTGTGTGTGTGTGTGTGTGTGTGTGTGTGTGTGTCAATTGTCTCATACAAGCTACATGCCCGTCCACCTTCATCTC
>Ga0136643_10004850_pt1 | contig 18761 bp, 15 predicted proteins | sample TergutLab28metaG_FD_96883 | JGI IMG/M metagenome (GOLD analysis project Ga0136643, IMG submission 96883) | Labiotermes labralis P1 segment gut microbial communities from Petit-Saut dam, French Guiana - Lab288 P1 (version 3) (version 3) | ecosystem: Host-associated > Arthropoda: Insects >...
TTTCAAGAGGCGGGCGGCCATTTGGAAAGTTATCTTCTATTATCAGATATTCAGGAGATTCTGCGTTTACAAAAGATGCCACAAATGTGTTTTTTGGTGTTTTGTGTATGATCGTATCTTCAAAACCATCCGCCGCCAGCATTTTTGCAACCGCATCCGATGGGCGAGGCGTTATTTTATCAACCATAGTCCATGGATAGGCAAGAGATTTTACATAGTCTGCAAAACCGGTTCTTCCATTCACTCCCCACGCAGTTGCTACAGCGGTAATCGCTTTTTTTAAATGTTCTCCGTTTCAGCAAAGTTGTCCATGCTAACAAGGGCGATAGGCTTTGCACCGGACTGAAACCGGCGAAACAGAGCGGCGGTTACTAATTCGATTGCAGTGATTGCAAGGCACGGTTTCGCGCATATATTATCTGTGGAATACCCTTTTTCGGTAATGGTCAAGCTTATCATTTGCAGGCTCGGATTTGCTGCCACTTGACATAGCGAAGGCAAATCGCAGCTAAGCCCATCTGCAATGCTTGCGATTACTTGCGTATCTGCAACTCCATTTGCGTGCAATGTTACGGCTAATGTCAAGTTATCGTGGGGGGCAAATGCCAGGGGTATAATCGATTCGTCATAGGGCTCAAATACGATTATACCTGTGTCCACATGGCCGTTGTTTAGCAAATTTTGCTGCACACCTGCCATTAGCATACGAAAAATATTACCCGCCCCAATGTGCAGCCATGCTGGGGCTTTTTTTGTGCGGTCAATCATGGTTAAAATGTCGAAGTTTGGGAGCTTGTAAGAAGGAGGCAGATTGTTGATGTCTCTTAAATTAAGCTTCATATGACAGGCACTCCTTTATGCGCGCTCAAGGGCTTCCCACAGCCCTTGCAAATACGCAGCACCTAGGGCACGGTCATATAAGCCATATCCCGGGCGGCCTTTTTTAGTTGTTTCATCCCAAATCATACGGCCATGGTCAGGCCTAACCCAGCCTTTAAAACCTACATCGTGGTATGCTTTCATAATTGCGTACATATCAAGAGACCCCATAGAAGTCAAATGTGCAGATTCATAAAAATCTGTTTCATTTTCAAAACGGAGGTTTCTTATATGGGTAAAGTGAATACGGCCTTCCCCACCAAATTCTCGTATCATGGCTGGAATATCCGCGCCTTTCCGTGCGCCAAGCGAGCCTGTACAAAGACTTAGGCCATTATGCTTGCTTGGGTAAAGGTCAAGATATTTGCGAATGTTTTCATGGCTGATGATGAGCTTTGGCAGCCCAAAAATTGGCTGTGGTGGGTCGTCCGGATGTACACCCATTAAAATATCAAGCCTTTCCGCGTGTGGAATGATTGCGTCAAGGAAATATTTCATATTTGCATAGAAATCCTCCGTGGTCATTCCTTCATAGGCTTTTATCGCCTCGTTCACTTTTTTCATGCGCTCCGGCTCCCAGCCAGGCATTTCAAACATTCCGGATTCTTTTGCATATTGTGCGGCAAGGGCTTCGGGAGTTATCCCAGCCATGGCCTTAGCATCGTATTTCATTGTGTTTGAACCATCTGGCAGTTCGTAATACAAATTGCTTCTGGCCCAGTCTATAACCGGCATCATATTATAGCAAATGCATTTTACGCCGTATTTTGCAAGGCGCTCCATTGTTATAATGTAATTTTCTATGTGCTTATCCCGCGCAGCTCCGCCAAGTTTTATATCTTCGCTAACATTTACGCTTTCGATAACTTCCATTTCCAATCCAGCAGCTGTAACTTTTTCCCTTGTTGCTTTTATACGGTCTTCCGGCCATGCTTCACCTGCCGGCATATCTAACAAGCTGGTTACGACACCTGTCATACCGGGGATTTGCCTAATGTCGCTTAAACTGATTGGGTCATGGTTTTCTCCAAACCATCTGAATGTCATTTTCATAAGAGCACGTCCTTTGACTTAGTCTAATTTTTTAACACACAAGCATTATAGCGCAATGTTTAAAGATAGGGCAATATGAATCATACCTGCCTTTTTTTGCAGCTTACCTTAGAAAAACTACAGGTTATTGTTTTGGTGTTGTAATACCGCGCTGATATGTGTAAAGTAATGTTACATAAAATCAAAAGACTGGGAGGAAACCCAAATGCAGCAAAGTATTTTAAACATAGACCGGTTAGTTAAACGATACAACTCCTCAAATTCGAACGCTGTGGATGGCATTAGTTTTGAGGTATTCCCAGGTGAATTATTCTGCTTGCTTGGTGTAAACGGCGCAGGGAAAAGCACCACAATTAATATAATTTGCACTTTGATTGAAAAAACCTCGGGGAATATAACCCTAAATGGGCTACTTCTTGGCAAGGATGATAATGCAATACGCCAAAGCATTGGTGTAGTGTTTCAGGGCAATGTACTCGATAATGTGTTAACCACAAAAGAAAACATACTTGCCCGGGCCGCATTTTACGGACTAAACAATACACAAGCAAAAAAACGTTTGTCTTATCTTGCAGAGCGATTATCTATGACAGACTTTCTTGATAGGCGATATGAAAAGCTATCTGGCGGACAGCGCCGCAAATGTGATATTGCGCGCGCATTACTTGCCGAGCCTAAAATACTTTTCTTAGATGAGCCAACCACAGGCCTGGACCCACAAAGCAGAATTGAACTTTGGCAAACTATCGAGGATATTCGCAAAGAATCTCAAATGACAGTGTTTTTAACGACCCATTACATGGAAGAAACCGAGCATGCTCACCGTGTTGCAATTATAGATCATGGAAAAATACTTTGCCTAGACACACCACAGCGGCTAAAAACAGAATATTCCTCCGATACCTTACGCCTTGTGGTAAAACAAGGCTGCAATGCGGAACTCGAGCAGCACCTTACCGAATATGAACTTATTGCGGATACGTACAATTTAAAATTAAAAAACGGCATTGATGCAATTGATCTTCTGCCCCAAGTAAAACCCTATCTCGATAGCTTTGAAATGGAAAAAGGAAATATGGACAATGTGTTTTTAAACGTTGTAGGGAGGGCTGCAAATGAATAATTTAATAAGCCTAGTCATGCGTGATATAAAGATTTTTTATCGCACAAAAGGGAATATATTTTTCTCAATGCTTTCTGTAATAATTTTAGTGGTTTTGCATTTTGCTATTTTCCAAAATACAACAACAGATGCATGGGCGGCGGGTATGCAATATGTTCCCATTATTCAGCGCGAACATCTATTGTGGCTTGCAGATAGCCTAATGTTTTCTGCTATTATACCTATCGGGTCGGTTACAATTTCCTTAACAACACTCGGATTAATGGTATCTGACCGAGAAAAAAATACCCTATCAGACTTTCTAGTTTCGCCCATAGGCAGGAATAGTCTAATGGCGTCCTATCTTATCAGTTCCTTTATTGTAGGATTTATCATGTTGTTAGGATTTATCATGTTTTTTCAATTTTATTTTCTAATTATGTATGGTATCGGTTTTTCATTATCTCAACTGAGTATGATTTTACTTGTAACTGTCGGCGCTCTTATTTTTGGTAACATATTCATACTTTTGTTAATTTCTTTTTTCAAAACTCAGCAGGCATTAAGTGCTGTTGGTGCAATTGTTGGAGTAACAATGGGCTTTATAAGCGGGGCATATATACCAATTGGTCTTTTTGGGGAAACTACTGCGAATATTTTTTCCGCACTACCCTTTGCGCAAATAGCAGTACTTTCCAGAATAGCGTTTATGCATAGGTTAGAATATGTTACACCCCTTACACATGAAATGCTTTCCGGCGAAATTGCTCGCACTTTTGGTTTTGAGCTTTGGATTGGTAACCACCACATTCCAACAATGGGCATACTGTTGATAGCAAGCGGCACTACAGCTTTGTTGCTCGTACTTTTAATTATTATATTCGCAAAAATGAAAAAAGCTGATTAGGGCGCGCTCCTATTAATGAGCACGCCCTAGATAAATGACAACTGATTTAGTATTTATTTTCAATTATACGAAACTGCTGTATGCACATCGTATCCTTCAAGCACAGCGCGGCCACCTAAGTTTTCTAATTCTATAAAATACAACTGCGCAACCACAATGCCGCCCATTTCTGTAACCAATTCTGCAACAGCTTTCGCGGTACCACCTGTTGCTAAAAGATCATCCACAATAATAAATCGTTGACCAGGGGATATGGCGTCTCGGTGTATTTCTATAGTGGCAGTGCCATATTCTAGTGCGTATTCTTTTGCGGAAACTTCCCCAGGCAATTTCCCGGCCTTGCGTACAGGCACAAAACCCTTACCCATGTTATACGCCATTGGCACACCAAAAATAAACCCACGAGATTCTGGCCCTAAAATTGTATCAAACTCCAAACCGTTTGCAAGTTGCATCATTGCATCAATCGCACTTTTAAGCGCAATCGGGTCTTTTAGCACTGTTGTAATGTCTCTAAATAAAATGCCTGGTATTGGGAAGTCTTGTATTTCACGAATATGATTTTTTAAGTCCATCATTTTTCTCCTCTAATAGAATAATCCAAAAATTTTCGGGTAAACTTATTTACGAAAACTATTTGCGCGCACAGCGTGCACCCGTAGCGAACGCGAAGGAAGCGTAGTCGGGCTTCGCCCGGCGGAGCGGCGGGGCTTGGGACAGAGTCCCATTTTAAAAGGAGGCGAAAACATGATTAACCCCCATATTAAATGCTGCGTTAAAAGCTGCAAGCACAATAACCAAGCAAACAATTGCTGTTTAGATACAATCGAAGTTGGCAATTCTTGCGCAACTCCACATGAAAAACGTGAAACAGAATGTGACAGCTTTGAAGATGCTGGTTGCTAATTAAACTCAACAGTAAAGCCCGCAAATGCGGGCTTTTATTTATCTTTACTTCGCATATTCGATAGCACGTGTTTCACGGATTAGACTAATTTTAATTTGCCCTGGATATTCCAGTTCGGTTTCCACACGTTTTGCAATATCTCGTGCCAGTAATGTTAACTCTGCATCGCTCACTGCTTCTGGTATTATAACAATGCGTAATTCTCGCCCAGCCTGGATTGCAAATGATTTTTCTACCCCGGCAAAGCTATCTGCAATTGCCTCCAAATTTTGAAGACGCTTGATATAAGATTCTAATGTTTCTCGTCTGGCACCTGGGCGGGCACCAGAAATTGCATCTGCAATTTGTGTAATAATAGAAATGATATTGGTAGCCTCAACATCTCCGTGGTGAGATTCTACAGCGTTTACAATAAGCGGGGATTCTTTGTATTTTTTACATAGTGCAGCACCAATGGATACATGAGATCCTTCAACATCGTGATCAATTGCTTTACCAATGTCGTGTAACAAACCTGCACGTTTTGCAAGCTTTACGTCTGCACCCAGTTCAGCCGCTATAAGACCGCATAAATACGCCACTTCAATGGAATGTTTTAGCACATTTTGCCCATAACTCGTACGGAACTTCATTTTTCCTAAAAGACGTGTCAGTTCGTGATGGATGCCATGCACGCCTGTTTCAAAAGTTGCGGCTTCCCCTTCTTCTTTAATTTGCTGTTCTACTTCCTTGCTGGCTTTTTCAACCATTTCTTCAATGCGCGTAGGATGAATACGGCCATCTACCACCAGCTTTTCAAGTGCTAGGCGGGCTATTTCCCGCCGCATTGGGTCAAATCCGGAAAGTATAACCGCTTCCGGTGTATCATCAATGATTAAATCAATGCCTGTAAGTGACTCAATTGCGCGTATATTACGCCCTTCCCTACCGATGATGCGTCCTTTCATTTCATCACTTGGCAGGCTTACTACAGAAACGGTACTTTCCGCAATGTGGTCTACGGCACAGCGCTGGACGGCACTTGCTAAAATTTCTCTTACTTTTTTATCTGCATCTGCCTTTGTTTGTTGCTCAATATCTCTAAGTCGCTTGGCGGCTTCTATTCTTGCATCTTGCTCTATAGCTGCAACCAGTATATCTTTGGCTTCATCTGCTGTCATTCTTGCAATGCGCTCAAGCTCCTTTTGTTGCTCAACTATGATTTTTTCAACTTCGGCTTTTTTTGCATCTAAATCTTCGCCTTTTTGCTTAAATCTCTCTTCACGTTCTTGTGCTCTTTCAACTTTACGGTCTAGCGTTTCTTCTTTTTGCAATAAACGTTTTTCTAAACGCTGCAACTCGCTTCTATGCTCTTTCGCATCCTTCTCCGCTTCATGCTTTGCTTTGATGCTTTCTTCTTTTGCTTCAAGTAGCATCTCCTTTGCGCGCGCCTCGGCACTGCGCTTGGCTTCCTCAATAATATTGTCTGCTTGTTGTTGTGCAGAACCTACTTTGGCTTCGGAAACTTTTTTAAAATACATTACAGCAGCGAAAAAACCAAAACAACCAGCTACAGCGGCAGTTAAAATATACAACACTGCCGTTGGCATCATTACACCTCCTATATATTAAGCCTTTTGACATTCTAAAATAAAACGTTTTAGAACTGGTCTTCGGGCGCATTTAACATAATAACTTTTTTATTTTGTGGTGTCAAATAAAAAGTTAATATTAACCATGTGTGCTGCAAACGTTCCTCCTGTGGCTAATTATGCAATTTTAACGCAAAGGTAAAGACGGATCCCTTGCCTTCTTCACTTTTCACATCAATTGTACCCTCATGTGCCCGAATAAACTCTTTTACAATGGAAAGACCCAGGCCACTGCCCATTTTATCTTCGTTTCGTGTAGGGTCGCCTTTATAGAAACGGTCAAAAACACGTTTTTGCTCATTCATCGTCATGCCGCACCCATTATCACTTACAGATATAAAAACTCTTTCATTTGTGGCACCTACAGTGGTTTCTACGGTAATTTCACCATCTTCCGGCGTAAATTTTATCGCATTGTCTACGAGGTTGTATATGGCCCGGCGTATTTTTTCTTCGTCAGCAAACACAATGTCGCTAGGATGTGCAAAGTGGCTGGTTATCATAATGCGCTTGTCCAAAGCACGCTTTTCAAACCCTAAAATAGTTTTGCGAATTAAATCGTTAATATCAAATTGTGTTTCAGAAAGCTTTATCTCTGCATCCTGTATGCGATAGATATCTAAAATATTATTGGAAAGTTTTATCAACCGCTCGCTTTCATCCATTATAATGCCTAAATAATGGGGCTGCTGCGCTTGCGGGATTGTACCATCGCTAAAAGCCGTTAAAAAACCATGCATAGACGTAAGTGGAGAGCGCATGTCATGAGACAGGTTAGCTATAAATTCCCTGCGAATGCGTTCCTGCTCTTGCAGACTTTCTGCCATGCGGTTAAATTGGCTTGCAAGTTTACCAACTTCGTCGCTACTGCGAATGGGTAAGCGCTTATCAAAATCTCCCCCGGCAATTACGCTGGCGGCTTCGCTCATTTGGCGTAAAGGGCGGCTTATTGCTTTGCTTGATATATAAATGAGTATAAATGCAAACGCGCCTGTACCTATAAGAGCAATAAGCGTTATCCGGTACATTTCTGAAATAGCATCTTCAAGCTCGACCATGGAAAAACCAACGAGTGCCGCCCCTGCAATTTGATCATCAAACCAAAATGGATATCCTACAATTAAAAGCCTTGATAGCTCGGGCTGGTTTGCCGTACCAAAAACAGCAACTGTTTCCCCTTGCATAAGGGGTGTTAACTCCTCCCATTCAACTACTTCGCCAAGGCCAATAGGTATTACAATTTCGTAATTATTGTCTATTATCATAACCATTGCGTCTGTATATTGGTAGATATTCATAATTTCTGTGGCGAGTAAATGCCAATTAAAAATACCGTGCACTGTAAAGTTTTCCATAGAAATTGCTACACGCTGTGCAAGCTGGGTCAGCTCTCGTAATTTTTGTTCGGTTAAAAAATTACGTATGCCTTGTGCCAACACAAGGGCAAGTATTAAAAAGCTAATAATAATTGTGCCTAAGTAAAGCAATAATTGCTTCCAGAATATACGCATGTTTACACCACGCTTTCAATAATGTACAATGTGCTAATGTTACGTCAATTATGTCAAAGGAAGTGAATTATGTCTAGCCGAAAAAAAAGAAATATGCGCGCTGCAAATACCGTTTCAAATACCGATAAAATATATGGTGCAATGCTCGCAATAATAGTCGGTATAATGCCCCTTGTTATACGCTTTACAATGCGGGCCACATCGCCGGATTTGGAGTTTTTATTTGCCCACACCAGCCATCCAGATGTATTTACAATATGGAAAGCCGTCTACTTGGTTGTTCCGGCATTAGTCATTGTGTTTTTCTGTGTGAGTGGCTGGTTTCTTGGAGAGAAATTGCCTGATTTTAAGTCTATCTTCCAACGCGCGCCCATTATTTTGTCGGTTATATATTTGGTATTTGTGATTATTTCCGCTATAGCGTCTCCTTATCCCCATACGGCTTGGTTTGGTACAATCCATCGTGCAGAAGGGGCACTTATGTGGATGGTTTACTTTATCGTGTTTTTTGCTGCAATGTTTTATGTTCGCGACCCTAAATACACAAAACCTATATTATGGGGGCTTGGGTTTTCTTCTATTTTAATGGGTGCTATTGGTGCCGGACAACTTGTTGGACGTGACTTTTTTAATACGCGCCTTGCGGCTTGGTTCGTTGTTGGTGGTACAGATATTACCGAAATTGGTACTGTTTTTACCATTGCACATGGCACATTGTTTAACCCTAATACTTTTGGCAAATATACCGCTATGGTAGCACCGATTCTATTACTTGCAGGCATTGTTTACAATGGCAAACATTATATAAAATGGTCGTTACTTTTAGGTGGGGCACTAATGCTTGTTGGCGTTTTTGCAAGCGGATCACTCGGTGGCCTTGTCGGCATTGCAGCCGCAGTTGCTGCCATTGTAATTACTTGTATATGTAGATTTATATATATAATGGTAAAGCGTGAAAACATAGCAAATAAGGCTGTCTTAAAAAGAGTTGGGCTTATGTCCGGCGGACTTATTGTATTGACCACCCTTTCAATTTTATTTGTGCCCCCATTAAACGAACGTGTTACGTTTTTGCTTTCTCGTTTTGAAACCGTAGCTGCGGCAGAAAATAGAATAACTGACAGAGCTGTATTTTTAGGCGATACGATGGCTGTGTACCGAGGCTCGCGCAGAGTTTTTTCGTTAACTGTGCATACAATGGATATCGGAGAATTGGATCACTGGGTAACCGTGCGTGATCGCGATGGGGAGGTAGTTCCTTTTACAAATCTTGCACAAGATGAAGATGGAGCACTTATGTATACATTTGATGTTCCGGGTTTTAGGCAAGGTATAACTATAGCTCGTGGTGGTGCTATGTTTATAGTTCGGCTAAGGCCGGACTGGCCGGAAGGATTTATCTTAACACTAGATAATGGGCGGTTATATGGGATCACCAGGCGGATAGAGCATGATACAAGAGTTGATTTATCTCAGACTGTACCAGCATGGGGTTTTGAAGGTCGTGAAACATGGGGGTCTAGCCGTGGATATATATGGTCGCGTTCATTCCCATTAATGCCGAGCCGCACTATCATTGGTAGTGGACCAGATACTTTTGTAAATGTATTTCCACAGCACGACATGTCTGGGTTAAATTTAGCGTTTTTTAACCCATTCCAAATAGTAGATAAGGCGCATAATATATTTATTCAAACTTGGATTTCTACTGGTGGAATATCTGCACTAGCATTATATGGATTGTTTGCCCATTATTTATTTGTAACTTTTATAGGTTTGATAAAGTCCAAAGGCGAGCCGGTGTTTGTTTATGGGTTAAGATTAGGACTTTTAGCTGGTGTTAGTGGGTTTGTTATGTCTAGCATGGCAACAGATAGTACCATAGGTTCTACCGGGGTATTCTTTGTCCTCCTTGGCATGGGGTATGGAATTAATGAGTATTTAAAAACAACGAGGGAAAACTTAGGGACAATACCTGCTGCAAATACCTCAAAAAATAACCATAAGGCCGCCAATGAGAAACCCCAAGACACCGCCGAGTAAAATAATTAACTTAAGTTCACGCCCTGCAACGGTTAGAATTAAATCTTCTGCTTCAGCGACTTCAAAGCTGTTCAGCTTGTTTTCTATCATGGTTGCGATAGGTATACTTTTGGCAATATGCAATATTATTTTTTCAAACACGTGGAAAACCGCGTGTTTTTCTTTTTGTGCCCGCTGAAAAGAGAGGAATACATCCTGTATGTTTAATGCTAATTTTTCTTCTATAACCTTATGCGCTATTTCATGTGAGAGAATTAACTCGATACCATCATAAAGTTTTTCTCTTATAAAATCATGATTTTCCGGGCTTGCCAAGTATTCGAAAGTGTTCGTTTTTATGCTTGTGTAAATTTTTTCTTTAGAGATAAATATACTTGCAAAAGTGCCAACATTTTCGTCTATTATTTTATAGGTTATTTCAGCTAGCTTATCGTCAAGTTCTGCTGGTAATTGTACAGAGGTTAACATTGCAAGAATTTTTGGAAACATAGTATCTGTCATTTCTTTTAGTTTCTCGCCAAGTATTAGCGTTGGATTTTCGATACCCATAGCGGCAAGCGCTTCCCTTATTGTTATATTAGGGAACTGCCATGTTGAGAGTTTTGTTAATTCTGCAGCTAAAACTTCTGGTGTTAGCAGGCGCGTGCTAATTGCCTCTGCAAGTTTTTTTGCAAGTTTTGCACGCTCTTTTGGAATCAATCCTGGTGTAAACGGCAGCTTTAGGCCAAGAATGTATTTTGCCTTATGTGGACGAAAAAGCATTTTTATAGCAAGCCAGTTTGTTGATAGCGCAATAAGGCCGCCCATAATAGGCGGCAATATGATATTTAGCATGTTTATTTTCCTTATCTGTATTTAATAATAACTCCTATGCGGATAATTTTGCGTTTTCCAAACCTCAAGTGCCTAATGTCACTAGCCACTTGAAAAATAATATCACGCTTATACGTACCACAAAGCCATGTACTATGTTATACTATCAGTGAATTTTTGTATATAAGGAGCTGCAAATTTTGCATGATAATTATTTAACAACCCGGGCCGGTGTACGCGAAGTTGTAGCAAAGTACGGACTTGCTGCAAAAAAAAAGCTAGGCCAGCATTTTTTGGTAGATGGTCACGTTTTACAAAAAATTTTAAATGCTGCGGCAATAGGGCCCAGTGATGTTATTCTAGAAATCGGTCCGGGGATTGGTGGGTTAACTCAAGGGCTTTTAAACTGCGCGGGCCATGTTGTGGCAGTTGAACTGGACAAGCAGTTAATTCCTATACTCAAAAGCCAATTTGCAGGTGAGAATTTGACAATTGTCCAGGGGGATATCTTGCGAATTAACTTGCCGGAAATTTTTACTGCTTATGAAAGCATGAATATTAAGGCAGTGGCAAACCTCCCCTATTATATTACAACACCGGTTATTATGTATTTACTTGAAAGTGGGCTTCCTTTTAAATCTATAACAGTAATGATACAAAAAGAAGTTGCACAACGCATGGCAGCCAAACCCGGAACTAAGGACTATGGATCCCTAACCCTCGCCGTGCAGTATTATGCAGATGTTACCATTGCTGCAAATGTACCTGTAAATTGCTTTATGCCCCGGCCGGCTGTGGATTCTACAGTAGTGCATTTGAATGTTTTAGAGAAACCAAGGGTAGATGCAAATAAAGACGCTATGTTTAAAATAATACATGCAGCCTTTAACCATCGACGAAAAACACTAGTTAACACATTAGACAGTGCAGGTTTTGGAAATGGCAAGGAGGACCTTGCAAATATTTTGCAAAGTTGCGCCCTTGACCCAAAAGTCCGAGGCGAGGCGCTTAGCATTTTTCAGTTTGCAAAACTTACACAGGTTTTAAGCACATGAACGCTTTCACATTAAAAATAATCGCGCTTACCTCCATGATTATTGACCACATGGGCGTTGTTTTTCCAGACCAATTTGGCTTTGAATTTCGGGTTATTGGAAGGCTTGCCTTCCCTATCTATGTGTATCTTGTGGCGGAAGGGTTTAAGCATACAAAAAGCCCTGCAAAATTTCTCACAAGGCTTTTTGTATTTGCAATAATATCCCAGCCTGTTTTTCAAATGGCTTTGCGTGGCATTGATTCTCCTTGGAACGTGAGTTTTTTTACAAATACTAATATTTTTTACACATTGCTTTTTGGTGGGGCGGCAATCGTAGTTTATAAATATTTACATAAATTGACTTTAAATAATGTGGCCGTGTTGCCATTGTTTTTATTTATGTGGCTTGCAAAGTTTTTTTCCAGTGATTATGGCGCATACGGCGTGATGTTTGTGTTTGTCATGTACTGGATTGGGCAAGTGTATAACGGTAAGGTACCTAAGTGTATACAAATTACGGTTATGGCGGCATTGTGTTTATGGCAACACAATGCCGTCATTCGTTTTGCCCTAAGTGGGTACGCTATATACATTCCCATACTTACGTGGATGCTTATTCCCGCAACATTGCTGCCTGTTTTACTGGTAGTGCTTTACAATGGGAAACGTGGATCAAGTTTAAAATGGTTCTTTTACACATCCTACCCCATACATTTGGCAGTGTTGGCAATTGTACGCGCTGGTTGACTATAAATTACATGCCGTGATATCATGTTTCATAGATATTTTCTTATACTTTGTAAAAATGGAGATTGGGCGATTATGAACAATAACATATTAAAGCGGCAATACAAATTTTTTGTTACAGTTTGTATTGTTATCGGTTTTATTGTAGGAACGGGGATTTTTTGGCAGCCACCCACTGTATACAGGTATGTTGACGGCAACATGTGGATGGGCGTACTTGCTTGGATAGTGGGTGGCATAGCAATAGCTACCTGCGTATATATGTTCTCTGTACTGGCACGGAAATATGAGCAGGTGCATGGCATGGTGGATTATGCCGAGGCCGTTGTAGGTAAAAAATTCGGCTACTTAGCCGGCTGGTTTTTTGCCATCATGTATCAGACGGCGGGTTACGCTATTATCGCATGGATAACTGCCAGCTTTACCGCCGCCCTAGCAGGGCATGAAACCACGAGAAACACGGCATTTGTATTTTTCCTAACGTCATTTTACATGGTAATTACCTTCGCCCTTAACTACCTTGCACCCAAACTACCCATTAGGTTTAATTCTACCACTACAGTTTTACGCGTTATTCCGTTAATTCTTATGGGCACAATTGGTGTAATCCTCGCCCGCATTGCAGGTGATGGAACAGGATATTTACAGGCGGCTGAATTTGCTGTAGGTAATGTGACCAGATCCGGTTTTATGGGCGCGGTTTTTGCAACAGCCTTTGCCTACAATGGCTGGCAAGCGGCAATTGCATTTAATAGCGAAGTGAATGATAGCAAACGCAAGTTTCCTGTGGCATTGCTATTAGGCTTCTTTTTGGTAATGGTGATTTATGTACTGTATTTTATTGGCGTTGTTAGCGCGGCAGACCCATATGCATTAATGAACCCGGCACTTAACCAGGTGGCAACAAGAGCGGCATTTGCCAATATCTTTGGATATCATGCAAGCTATATTATTATGGTTTTTGTTATTATTTCCGGCTTGGGCATTTTAAATATGTGCTGTATGGGAATGAGCCGCGGATTGTACGCTCTTGCGCGCCGAGGGCGCGGCCCCATACCAGACCGGATGGTTCAGTTAGACCCTAAAACCGGTGTGCCTGTTTGTAGTATGATCACATGTGTAGGTGTAAGCTTCCTTTGGCTAATGGTTATCTATGGCAACTACAATGGTTGGTACAGCTTACCCGATGGCAGGCCATTTTGGTTTTTCTTACCGGATTTTTATAATATGATTTTCTTTATTTTGCAGATTCCTATTTTTATCGGATTTATGGCTCGTAACTATAAAGATAAAAATATCCACTGGTTTAACCGTTTTGCTGCTCCCATGATTGCAATTGGCGGTGCAGGATTTATGACCTTTGCATTGGTGCAAAGAAGTTGGGAACATGCTGTGGTTTACTTGGCTGTGTTTGTTGTGCTGGCAATTATGGGAGGATTTTTCTATGGCAAGCCTAAAAAATAAGTATCAAAAGCCTGAAATTTTAGCCCCCGCCGGAGATTTTGAAAAATTGCAATTTGCCATAGCCTATGGTGCAGATGCGGTTTATATTGGCGGCAAGCAATTTAGCCTTAGGGCAAAAACGAAAAATTTTGACAATTCTGAACTTGTGAAGGCCATCGAATACGCCCACGCACATAATGTGAGGGTGTACGTGGCTGTTAATATATTTGCCCATAATGCAGACATTGATGGACTTTTTGATTATTTACAAGAACTAAAAAATATCGGCGCAGATGCAGTTATTGTTGCGGATTTGGGCGTTTTTGATATTGCACGTAAAATACCCGGCCTGGAAATCCATATTAGCACCCAGGCAAATATTACAAGCTACCAAAGTGCCCAAATGTACAAAATCCTTGGTGCCCACCGTGCAATTCTTGCCCGAGAATTAACATTTGATGAAATACGTAAAATTAACGACCATGTAGCAGACGAGACATTTCAAACAGAGGCATTTGCCCATGGTGCAATGTGTGTTTCATATTCTGGACGGTGCCTGTTAAGCAGTTATATGACAGGGCGGGACTCTAATAAAGGAGACTGTGCCCAGCCTTGCCGCTGGCAATATCACTTAATGGAAGAAAAACGCCCCGGCGAATACATGTCGGTTTATGAAAATGAGCGGGGCACATATATTATGAACTCCAAGGATCTATGTTTGATTGAGCATATTCCAAAACTTGTAGAATCAGGAGTTTCCAGCTTAAAAATTGAAGGACGAATGAAGTCCGCATATTACGTTGCCGTTGCAACAAGCATTTACCGGGAAGCACTTGACGACTATTTTGCCAATCCTGATTTATATGAATCAAAAAAAGACTATTACTTAAAAGCATTAAAAAAAACCAGCCATAGAGATTTTTTCACAGGGTTCTTTTTGGACGAAAAAGGAATCGGTCAAACCTATGAATCAAACACTTACACCAGCACTCATGAATTTTTGGGCGTGGTAGTAGATTACGATGCAAAAACCGGCTACGCAATAGTAGAGCAGCGCAATAAATTTATTGTGGGCGACGAGGTTGAATTTATGAAAGCAGGATTTATCCAAACAATTTCAGAAATGAAAAACGAAAAAGAGCAGCAATTAACCGCCGCGCCCCATGCACAAGAAAGAATTTATGTAAAAGTAAATAACCCAGTAGCAAAGTTTGATATTATGCGTAAGGAAATACGATAGCATGGAAAAAATTCAGTTGGTTACCCACAGTAGCCAACTGAATTTTCACATTCCTGTAATTAAGGTGAGGTAACACAATATGTATGTACTAATCCTAGAATCAAGCACAGTATCCGCCAAAGCAATGTTATATAACACTGTGGAAAAAACATTTATTACACGTGCAAAAGAGTACAAAAATAGCGAAATTGGCCTACAGGATGCCAATCACGTTTTTGAAACAACCGCAGCACTTGGGCGCGCACTTTGCCACAACAAGAAAATTAGTGCAATTGCACTGGTAAGCACATGGCACAATATAATGCTATGCGACATGGATATGACCCCTCAATCCCCTGTTTATCAATGGACATATACCGGCGCATCAGACCTCTGCAAGGAATTGCGAAAAAATAAGAGTTACACCAAAAATTATTACAAAAAAACCGGGTGCATGGTAAACATTACATATGCTTTTTTTAACCTAAAACTTTTGCAGCAACAGGGTCGAGATTTAAAAAATTACAAAATAGTAGGACAAGGAACTTACAACACCCACAAACTGACCGGCAAGTGCGTGGTTACAGATGTTACTGTATCAGGTGCAGGCATGCTAAACATTCATACCAGAAATTACGATGATGACCTTATGGCCGAACTTGACATAACCAAAGAAAACTTAGCCACGTTAATTTCCTACGAAAACACTTACCCCCTTACCAAAGAAGGCGCCGATATTTTAGGCCTTACACCAGGCATACCAGTTATCCCAGCTATGCCTGACGGTGCAATGAACCAGGTTGGGTCGGGAGCCTTAATAGACGGCGTGATGACATTTTCCATAGGCACCAGCGGTGCGATGCGGCTGAGTACACCAACGCCGGTAATTCCACAAAACCCAAGCACATGGTGCTATCTCTCCCCTACCGCATGGATATCTGGAGCCGCAACGGCAGGTTGCTGCAATTGTATTGATTGGTACAAAAACAAATTTTTTGGCCCAAATATATCCTACACACAAGCAGAAAGTGGGTACACAAAAGATACCGCGCCACCAATATTTCTCCCATTTTTATTTGGGGAACGCTGTCCCGGCTGGCAGGATAATCGCCTGGGAGGCTTTTTTGACGTAAAACCCCAGCATACCATATATGATTTTTACCATGCCGTGCAGGAAGGCGTACTGTTTAACCTGTATCAATGTTATGAAATTTTAACAAAGGTTAGCGGCATTCCCCATAAAATTAAACTATCCGGTGGTATCCTTAATTCAAAAAAGTGGATTGGGATGTGTGCAGATATCTTTGGCATGCCTATGGAGCTTGAAAATATCGGCCATGCATCACTAATGGGCGGCGTGGTTTTGGCAATGAGGCATTTAGACATTATCAATGATTTACGCAAATTTGAAGTTTTAAACACAGAAGTTGTTATGCCCAACACGAAAAATTTAAATATGTATAAAGCGCGGTACCAGAGATATTTGCAATGGTACGGCTCATAAAATATTATTCTCCGGAAAGGAATGAAGAAGATGAAATTCCCCCAAATGCCTTACAACCGCCCCGAGTTTAACGAGGTAAGCGAAAAGCTAACTCAGATACTTACAGGCATAAAAAGTGCAGCCACAACAGAAGAATGTTTTGCCGCATACAAAGAATATGACGAGTATTCCCAGTATCTGCAGTCCATGTTCACCATCGCAAGAATCCGCAATTCACTAGACACCACTAACGAGGAATACAGCAAAGAGAAAATCTACATGGACGAAGTGCTTCCACAACTATCCGCCAAGTTTCAAGAATTCGAATTGGCCATTATGGCTTCCCCATTTCGCAAAGACATGGAAGCTGCCTGGGGCAACTTGTTGTTCAAAAACATCGAACTATCTCTTAAAAAATTCAAACCCGAAATTGTTCCACTATTGCAAGAAGAAAACCGCCTATACAGCGAATACACAAACCTCATTGCCTCTGCACAAATAGAATTTGATGGCAAAAAATTAACCCTAGCACAAATTAAACCATATGGCGAAGTACCTGATAGAGCTGCGCGTAAAGCCGCCATAGAAGCCACCAGCACATGGTTTATGTCCCATGCAAGCAAATGGGATGAACTCTTTGATAAACTTGTTAAACTAAGATCCCAGATTGCAAAAGAACTTGGCCATGAAAATTTTGTAGAAACTGGATATTACCGTATGCAGCGCAATTGCTACGGCACAAAAGACGTTGCAAAATTCCGGGAAGGTGTAAAAAAATACATCGTGCCCGTGGCAAAACGCCTAAAAGAAGAACAGGCATCCCGCATTGGTGTAGGCAGCTTAAAAATTTACGACGACACATTTGAGTATCCCGACGGCAATGCAACCCCCAAAGGCACCCCTGATGATATTTTTGCCCACGGTAAAAAAATGTATCACGAACTATCCCCGGAAACTGCCAAGTTTATAGACTTTATGCTAGAAAATGAACTCTTCGACGTGTTAACCCGCCCAGGCAAAGCCGCAGGCGGATACTGTGCCACCATTCCCATACACAAAGCCCCCTTCATATTTGCCAACTTTAACGGAACCTCGGGAGATATCGATGTACTAACACATGAAGCCGGCCACGCATACGCCTCTTACAAGGCAAAAGACATCTACCCATTTGCCCTCAGACGCTACTCCTCCGAAACGGCAGAAGTCCACTCCATGGCAATGGAATTTTTCACATGGCCTTGGATGGAAGGTTTCTTTGGCAATCAAACGGAAAGGTACTATCACAGCCACCTTGCAAACGCGCTATTTTTCATACCCTATGGAACCATGGTGGACGAATTCCAGCACCACATTTACGAAAATCCAGACATGACACCTGCAGAGCGCAATGCCCTATGGCTAAAGTTGGAAGGTGAATATCGTCCATGGCTTGACTTAACAGACACACCATTTTACGGTGAAGGCCGCCGATGGCAATCACAACTACACATATACGGCATGCCATTTTACTATATTGACTATTGCCTAGCACAAATCATGGCCCTTAGCTTCTGGACAGAAGCCCAAGAAAACCACGCCGCCGCATGGGAAAAATATGTACGCTTTACAGGCTTTGCAGGCACAAAAACCTTTGTAGACCTTATCACAGACGCAGGACTGCCTACACCTTTTAAGCCAGAAAATTTAAAAACCGTAGCAGATGCCGCCATTAAGTGGCTTGATTCCACTCGCAAATAAAATTGTTACAAAACTACCAAAACCAAAAAAATGCAACTGATCCGATTTTCGGACCAGTTGCATTTTTTAAGAGCTTGAATTTACAATGTAAGTGCAACAGTCCATAAAAAAGAAGTGACTCAACAGAAGAACTCCATTAAAATAGTGTTTGCGAGAACAACTATACAGGAGGATTTCTTAAATGAGTCACTATACCCATCTTACCACACTAGAGCGTGAAATGATACTACGTATGGTAGTAGAAGGAAAA
>Ga0136643_10004851_pt1 | contig 18760 bp, 8 predicted proteins | sample TergutLab28metaG_FD_96883 | JGI IMG/M metagenome (GOLD analysis project Ga0136643, IMG submission 96883) | Labiotermes labralis P1 segment gut microbial communities from Petit-Saut dam, French Guiana - Lab288 P1 (version 3) (version 3) | ecosystem: Host-associated > Arthropoda: Insects >...
ATTAACCTTTTGACGCCTAATGTCAACTATAGTGGTCGTACCGCACCGCTAACCTCTAAAGTTGTATTTTATATATTTATTCAACAAATATAGGTACTGAATATTTTAAACATGGTATATACTGTCCTTTTTTTTCTCTCTCTTCAAAATGCAGTTTTTTTCATATTTCTAACGTATTTGGTTCCTGTATTATTCACATTATATATAGGATGTGCTAAAATTAAAAAAAAATTCCGGCGCCAAAAGGTTAAATAAAGGAAAATAAAATGGGCGGAGCAAGTGACACGCATGGGGATAGAATAGAAATGGACAGACTTTTTGGAAGACCTGAATAAAACAGACAGCTTTGAAGACCTAGGCATAGGTGGGAGCATAATATTAAAGTGAATTAAAAAATAGGATGATGGTGAGGAGTGGAGTGGATTCCTCTATGCCTAGTGATGGGTTATTTTGAACTTTTGCTAGAGACATCTCAGTTTCCATAAAGGGCGGGGATTTTCTTGATTAGCTGAGAAAATATCACTTCTGAAGATCGACTCTATTCTTTGGAATTAGTAGTTTAAATAGACCAGGACTGCTTTCCTCACACCGCTTCCTATTCTTCTACACAACCAACTGGATTCAAGAGCGGCATTAAAGAAATAAATGATGGACTGGAATATGCCATACTGCTTAATACGTACTTTAAATTTAGTCCGGTAATTTCTGTAAAAGAATAACTTTCCTGAACCTTCGTACCGCGTACTCAGATACATGTAGTGGGCGTGATTGTAAATCAGTATGGAAATTTATGTTGGAATCGCATTTGAGAAAATAGCACCAGCTCACATCACACACCTTCGTGAAAATTCCTACCGAATTACGCAAGAATTTGTGGACAAATTGCACCCAAGCTACCCTGCTGACTTCCTGCAGTAAATACATAGCTAACACACAAACATGGAACTTTCTGCCCTGCCCTGAAGAACTGAATCGGAAAACATAAATATACTGTAAATATACATTGTATATTCTTGACAAAATATACGTTAAAAAACTGTTAACGTGTGATCCAACTATTTTAGAAAAGTTTTTGGATAACATTCGATTCCTATTCCTAATCCGGTCATAATTACAGGAAAAAAATTTAATTTGACTTCAGTTATTTTCCTTATTTAAAGTTTCGGTTACTATGCACTTTTATATCGTGAGATGAAATGAATAACAAAGAGTGACATTTTGAAAATAGAGATCACTGAAGTGCACAGTGCGTTCGCGATTTTTGTGCGGCACTCACGCGGGGTCTACAGAAATGATTGTCAGATATTTAACCAAAAAATTCTTTTCAAATAGTTGTTGCTACATTCGCGAGGTACTGAATATTTATCGTTTACACAAACGGTAATTTTATAGTGGGACGGAGTACTGCAAAGCTGTCGGTATGATCGATTAGTGGTTACGCAGGCAGGCCGTCGTCGGCTTTGAGGCGAGCAGGAAGCAGGACAGCGATATTACTCTCTACATAATCAATTTCAATAAGAGTAAATATTCAGAGATTTAAAATTCTGTCAATATTAATACGAAACAGAAATTAATAATTAATAGTCTCTTCTTTCATTCTTAGTCTGACCACTTCTGTCTGCTCATTATAGGTGTAGAGGGTTACTGTTCCACCTGATCACACTCAATGGCACACACACACACACACACACACATTTGGTAGGACTCCACAAGGGATCGGCGCGTCTCAGAGACCTTTACTTTACAAGACACAACATTCACAAGAGACAGACTGCCACACTCCCTGCGGGATATGAACCCGCAATCCCAGAAAGCGAGCGGTCGTAGACTCACGCCTTTGTTCGTGTGGCCACCCGGATATGCTAACAATTAATACTCTTTTATATACTTCATCTCGTGTCACCACAGTCAAAAGGGCAAAAACTTTGTGAAATGGGGTAGCAACGCATACATTCATACATATCGTATATATATATGCCGTGCTTTATATATATATATATATATATATATATATAAAGCACTGCTTTTTATATATGTATATGTATATATATATAAAAAGCACGGCTTACAGAACAATCCCAGGCAGAGAGCAGTCGACGAGACAGCTTCGTATTAACTACTAAAAATAATAGACTATGAAAAGGAAAACAATAAAAAAACTTCCGATAAACAGTGTAAAGCACCGTGGTTACTTTATAAACAACTCAATTTATCACTCAGAGTTTTTGTTATTTATGGATTTCTGTACGCTAATCAGAATAAACAGTGTTTAAAATTTTTTAATATAGCGAAATAATTTTTTGAGGTACAATGTTTTTTTTTAAATACTATTTGGTTTAACATCAGTCGCCAGACACTAAGTCCTGGTTTAGTTCTTTTTAAAATATCTTATTTGCAAAGTAAACATCAGTCATAAAGTAAATCGAATTAGGTGAATGTCTTGCAATCTAAAACCATGTATTCATACAAGTATCATGCAATAAGTCGCCATCATTCAATAATGCTTACGTTAATATCAAAGCGTCTTATCTGAAGACAAACACACCCCATTCGACTGCACGAATTCGCAGCACAAAGCTTGGTTGCCGTCTCCGGCTGGAGACAGTGCTGAGGCTCGCCAAGCGTACAAGTCAGTGAGCTTCGCATGTTTTCTGCAAGTTCCTACGGGTAATGCACCGACATTCGTGACAATTTTTCCTACTTACGAAGCAGTGATAATTCATCGTCATGCATAAAACATAACCTCTTTGGTTTTACCGGATTGTGTCAGAAAACTTTTCAAGGTCGTAAGCTCTTGCGTGCACATTTACGAATCAATATTACAATGTTTAAATGCAAAATAGTTTTCGTCTCTCCACAGGCGACAAAAATAGTTTCAGATGAAGTTTGTGTTAAGCTACATTTCGAACTCTGAAATGAATGGTCATATGCTTTTAACTCTGCTTGCATATGCTGGCAGTTTTCAGCAACCGTATATTTGTCCATGTCCATCTCATGAACACAGCTGGGGGAGGGGGGGGGGCTGTAAAGATGTAGTTCCGCTCATTCATAACCTAAATGGAGGTGAATGGTCACCTTCACGACACAGCCACTTTACTCCAGGAAAAGGAACCCTCCCCCCCTCCCCCACGGTACCGAGGGCAAAGAACCGGTCTGGACTTTTAGGAGAAGAAAAAACTCTGCTGTCCCTTCCCGGAATAGAACACCGGATTGTCCACCCTTTTACCTCATCTTTATGCTGCCTAGGCCGTCCTGAAGTCTCCGTTGTTCTGAGTTTTGACGCCGTGTCTCTGGAAAATTTGTGAGCGACTATTCGGCAGTAGGTATTGGTCTCGAAACTTCAAGCACCAGTCACCCGCGTTACGGCACCAAATTGCAGAAGAACGGAGGCTTTAACTACACCGCTGCGAAACCCTGAAACTCGACTACGCTATTTGGTCTTCGGGAAATCTCCCCCCCCCCCAAAAAAAAGACACGAATATAACTCGTCATTGCAGTGTACATGCAGACACCCGGCTGTGGGTGTTGAACTCACCATCTCCGCGGAGTGGTCCTGGTGATTCTACTGCCGAGGGTGAGGGAGGGCCCACCCCTTCATCTTCAGAGGAACTACTACTCGTATCTTGGTGCTGCTGCTGCTGCTGGCGATAACTTCTAGTGCGGGTCTGTTTGTTATTGTTTCTGTAATGTCTGGTTATGTGATGTGCACCGTTTTGCTGCAACATCTTCTGAACCGGAGGCTCTTTGTATTTACTCATAGTTCCCACAGAGAAATCCAGGGGCTGTTCTTCATGCGGCGCGTGATGATGCAGAGCTGTCGGTTGATGCAGTAGCATAGGCATGGGTGGACTGTTCGGAGTGGCTGGGGGGCTTACAGTCGCCGTGCCCACAGACTTCGCCGACGTGCAGAAGTCGCGCCAGGACGCCCACCAGTGGGGATGGTCGGGTCCTGCAGCCGGAGACGAACCGAACCACTGATGGCCTGTCTTGCTGGCCACCGTCTTGACGCACCCCCCCTCAATCGTGTTGTTATTATCCGTCACTCCTGGTTTCTCAATATTACTGTTGCCGAATCCTCCGGAGGCGACGACTGCCGACGCCTCCTCGACCCAGCGTCGTATAGCGTCTCTATTCAATTCCGCCAGAGTCGCTTCTCTATTAAGACACAATCGCAACAAACCGAACTTCGCATTTTTATGACTGGAACGACGGCACAGTAATATCGGCAAAACAAAACTGCAAGATCACCCACACAGTGTCACTGTCGGATTAGTCATAATGGCGGCAGAAATACATTGCTTAATTGGAATAACATAACAAATCACTTACAACTCACGGATCACTTGACATTAACTGCATATCCACGGTACGGCTACGCTTTTTTCCACTATCATTCACTATCACCAATCAACACACGTGGGGGTTGCCATGGATCCCTGAAGCATCGCGACCATGTTACGTGTACATGTGTCGGGAAGATAATGGGGGAAGGTATCAATACGAGAGGGTTATCGATGTAGGGGTAGGGAGCTAGAGGGAGGAGGTATTAATTTTTTTAAAGAAGGGAGCACCAATTGGCAAGCAGCATGAGTAAACACCCCACCTCAGTCTTCATCCTTGTCATATAAACGCTTCTACTACCGCAGCGCACCGCGCACGCGCACTCAGTCTGTCATTACATATTCACCAGCAAAGCAAAACAGGAATTCTCGCCTCCTAATTCGATCAAACACTTCAACGTGCCTTAAATTTACGTGTTGCAAATTTATTTTTCTTTCTCTGTCCCACAATAGTCCGTCTCAAGCTGTCTGTTTAATACCACTTTGTGTTTGAACTGTTTCTTCGTTTGACAATTGTAGTCGCGGCCGGTTTCTGAGTGCTGTCAGCAACACGTGGTACTGTTGCAGTTCTCAGGTAATGATGTCGCGTTGTGGTAGCACGGACATACCGATCGCGCAACGTACACCGTCCGGCTGCTAGCTGCCAACTGAAAGACAGCGGCCACCAACACTCGTCCGTAGCCCTGCACCCCGCTTAGACTCCGGCAACAACTGGCCATCCCCCGCCCTCCCCCCTAGCCCAAGGCTATATATATGTCTATCTCTGTTTATTTCCCTACCGCACTCTCACTCACCATCATCGCCAGCAACGTACATTCCGAGCACTGCTAACTTCCTACCGCGGAATGAGGACCTCAGGTACCCCTATTTGACGATCACAGCATAAAGAAAATGGCAGTGTGCATCGGAAGACTGCCCTACGCAACTGTACAAGTCCGCCCCTTCTCCCGTACACCTCAACGAAATCTGGGTGTGAGTTGTTAGCAAAGGAGAAACTGCTGCGATCAGCACAAAACGTCTCTGGTGTGACGGATAGAGCCGTAAAGTGACATTTCAGCAAAACGGTATTCGGCAGCGAACTGAACTCTATTTGATGCAATAACTTTTCAGCTGTTAAAGCTTACGATATAGGTATCCTAATTACAAAACTTAGTTTGGGCTCGCATATTCATTTAAATATGACATAAAACGTTTCGTTCGCAATAGAAATCATCTTCTCGAAGACTGGCATTTGGTTAGTACATTTGTTTTCTTCGGACGGACGAAGTATCACACACATGTAAACTACAAATGCAACTACACACATAAACCATTCAACATAGTAAGACAGAGGTCTCGATGTTTTGGTATTGCATATCGGACCCTATACATGATCAAATTTCTGAGAGGTAAAGGCAACAGGTCCGTCTGAAACGATGGAAACCTCATAAGTAACAAACCAAGGAAAGAGAAGTAACAACATGAAGTTAACTGACTTATGGTGACGTCATGTAACCACGTAATGTGCACAAACCGTGCCAGTTTGCCGTCGTTCTGTTCGAATTTCAGAATTAAATTTGGAGCCGAATTGTTTACAGTATTTGACATTTGAGACTAAGCAAATATAGTCTAGTTAATTAGTCATATATTCGAAGTAATTTTGAACCAGAGGATCGCACTTCACATCCAGAATTATCTAAGTATTTTAATACTCTAATGGATAGAAAAAATAAATAAACAACACATTACGATTAACATAATACGTTGTAGATTATTAAACGAATGACACAAACTTTATGATTAGCTTAATATTTCATCTCGTTTTGCAATCTCATTGTAATATTAACCCTTTAAAGAAGAACTGTGTCTGTTATATATAAGGAGTCAGTGCGTACTGCAGAGTAAACATTCTACACTTCGGTTATACAAAACCAATTTCTTAATGTTGTACGGGAAAAGTCGCTGTATGTCCTGAGGCCCGTACGAAACACATAAATGCAATGTGAGCACCATGAACAATTTTTAGGCTCTTTCGCAAAGTCGCGAAGAGCGACTATTAGCTGAGTCATGTCTGTCCGTCTGTCCAACCGCCAATCCGTCCGTCCGCGTAGAACAACTCGGCTCCCGATGGAAGGATTTTCTTGAAATTTGACATTTGAATATTTTTCGAAAATCTTTTTGACAAAATTCAAGTTTCGTTAATATTGGACAAGAATAACGGGCACTTTACATGAAAACCAATATACATTTGGGATCACATCTCGCTCATTTCTTCATATAATGAGAAATGTTTCAGACAAACACTGCACAGAAAATCAAAACACAAATTTTATGTTAAATTACTATTTTTTTTGTCGTTGGTCGCTATGTAATAATTACATTATTGAAAACAAAGTGTCTTTAATAAATTTTACACAACAAGTTTAATATTATACTCCTATATACGTGTAAGTCTTGTACGGAAACACGCCTGGTTTTCCAACCAAAACTGTTATAACTTTCTCATTTCTTCCATTCTTGCTTACTACAGGACAAGCCCATCTCAGTAGGTCCGCGTTCGGAGCTCTATGTATCAATTCATAGTACAACAGTTGTGCCTTTTAGAAAAACGAGTCGCTGGCTCAATCTTCCCACATCGACAACGTGGTCACCCGTTGTCGGCTGCATGCGACTGCTTAGTCAAAGGCAGACCAGATCAGAAAATGCTCACGCTGGCGTGCTCATTGAATGTTGAATTACTTTAGGAATCGAAAAGTGAACTATAATTTTCACCTTATAACAAGACAGAAAATGTCCGTGTAACGAAACATTGAGGCACATTCGCGTAAACATTGTTGACGTGGAAAAGCAATAAGTATTACACATTCTGGGTGTATGTGGTGGCACATTTCATTGACGCACTAAGCTACAAGCCGGGAGATCGCGGGCTCGATTCCCGATGGATTCATTTGGATTTTTCATTAACATCATCCTTCCGGCCGACTCAGCATCTATCAGATATGAGAACCAAGGTTATCTCCTGGGCGTAAAGGCAGCCGGTTCTTAGTAATTATAACTCTGACCACCTCCTTGCGGCGATTGTCTAGAAAATGTGGGATCCTCAACCTCCTGGAGCCCTGTGGTCCTGTTCAGGCCCTGTGAGTATATCTTTGCCTATTACACATACTTAGTGTGTGTCTGTAGCCTTAGTTATCTCATAAACGGCACGAACATAGAAATATTTTATTCTCTGTACAACGTTTTTCTGAAACATTTCTCATTCCAAGAAGAATTCAGCGGGATATTATCATAAATATACATAGGTTTTCAAGCAAAGCGTCCGTTATTCTGCAGTTTGTCAACACATTACTTAAAGAGATTCATATGATCTTCACATTATACGTAATTCTACACAGCATCAATGAATCTGCCTTCGTAATGGAGATGCAGTGTGTATGCTATGAGTTATACAAAAAGTTTAAACATAACTTAGAAGTACCTTGATGTACGATATCCCGCTGTTCTTTATGTACACAATTGGTAACAGCCCTCAGCAACAACAATAATATTTATTGAACTAATTATGGCTTCATACTCATTAAGCAGTTTTTAGACTGCAGTAATACTTACGTGTAGAGCTCAACCGTGAAATTCTAAACTACTTTATATTAAATAATTAATTACTATCACAACGTTTTCCCGAGAAGTCTGTGCAATGACGTTTTCCAGCTTATGGATTTAAGTCTTCATGATTTTCCCTGAAGATGGAGGCAGCAAGGTCATCCAAAAGGTAAGCAGATAATTAACAAGATATACGATCTGTTACTAAACATTTATGCAGGGCTCGTAAAGCATACGCTGTTTCTGTTGTTCAGGTTAATCAAATAAATTTACTTGCTTAAAAGTGGCGGGAGTTTTATTGCAGCAATATCAGAATTTTAATAAGAGTTGTCTAGTAACTGCACTTTTCGTACGTAAAGGTTCAATACAGACAAATGTCCTGCAATGAAGAAAATACTTTCACAGCTGTTTCAACACGTTATGACTCCAAAACCTGTAACATTGAACTCGTTCAGTAGAAGAGGAAATTCTTTTTATTTTGCACAGTGTGAATGATATTCATCTTTTCGAAACACATTTCAGAGAGCTTACAGTCTCGTGGTAATAAGCCAATGACAAAGGTAGATGGCCTGAAGATTTCCAAGAAATGGAAAAGTTTCGTGTTTAACGGCGAAGCAGTCCCACCCACATCCGCTGCTACCAGTAGCACAGTGTAATGCATCTGGGTTCGATGCAAACTACACAACACAAGACGCACGAAGGTGCAGTAATAACTATCTGACAGGCTCAAACGAAGTGTTCTTCTGCATTTGCAAGAAAGTACACGCCTACGCTTAACGCCATTTTACGACAACGGGTGTCCAAATCAATTTAAAAGATGTGCATAAAATTCAGGACAGAGCAAGTTGCAGAAAGCTGGGGTTTAAATACTGCGTGATGCATTAAAACCGACCGATCGCCCATCAAAGGTATCGTACCGAATGTCTGACAGTTTGAAATAAATGGAAAAACTTTCAGCACAAGAGAAAGGGGGCAGTATTCTCATTCACGTTTCAGTAAACTTCAAAAGTTATGAAAATTTTAAAGATTAAATTATAGTTAATTGCCAATAAGTCCTTGCTGGTAATTAATTTACGGTCATTTTAGTTCCTTAACCGCTTACCACAAGTTAAATATTCCCTGAAAAATAAGACTTTGAGAGACTGGTTTGCGACCAGACCAGTGTTCGGAGAGTTGCAAATAACCTCCATACAATAAATGGTTGCTCTAAACCATTTCAGAGCTTTGAGAAGTGGTCAAAATGATAATCATTTAAAAGAAAAACAGTACCACACGCTGAAAATTAGTATGGGAGTTCATGTTTTCACGGAAATCTCTATTCTCAGTACAGTCAGAAGAGTAAATGAATCACGCATATTTCGAAACGAATTATTTTTCAACTTTTGATTTAGCGAATATCAAAAGTCATACGCTACAAGAGTAACTAGTGTCTTCTAGACTGTAGACCCCATCAACTAAAAGAAGAAGTCATAAGCCATATGATGAGCAAGAGGCTGCAGGATACAACAAGGGCAAAATATAATGGATCCCACTGCAAGGACAGATTATGGGAAACAGGCTACAAGGCCAGTAAAGGACAACAGGCCTACTAGCAGTGGCTGTCGGAGAACAGCGTAACAATCTCTTACTTTTTCCACATGAAATACACTTTTGGGTATCTCAGAATTATAAATGGTTTAAAATACCTACACCTTTTCTCTAGTCATTCCTTAGTTTAATCAAGTGCCGAGACCGATCGAAAGACACAAATCTCGCCTAAAAATTCCACCAGTTGTCTGAACAATTCATTGCAACGGCCCACAGGTTTAATGATCCCAGCTACCGTCAGTAAGGAAGAAATAACAGTTTAAAATAACACCCATTCACCATTATCAACTCTCAAAACGCCAAGCAGGGGATAAAGACGCCACGATATCATGAAACGCTAAGCATAACACAATGTTTACAGTAACACACTGGTATACTTTCTCACTTACTCACTCCATGGAACAGAGTCCTTCTTGAGAAGCTAAACGTTTGCAGCTAGTCAAGAAATTCACGAATTTTTGGAACCCGAAGGTTCATTACCGCATTCACACGTGCCCGCCAGCTGTCTGTATCCTGAAACAGCTAGGTTCAGTCCATACCCCCACATCGCAATTTCTGAAGATCCAACTTAATATTATCCTCCTATCTACGCCTGGGTACCCCAAGTGTTCTCTTTCCCTCAGGATTCTTCACCAAAACCCTGAATACACCCCCCTCTCCTCCATACGTACTACATGCACCACCCATCTCATTCTTCTCGACTTGATCGCCCGAACAATATTGTTTGAGCAGCACAGATCACTAAGCTCTTCGTTATGTAGTTTTCTCCACTCCTTTGTCACCTCGTCCATCATAGGCCCAAATATTTTCCTCAGCGGCCTATTCTCAAGCACCCTGAACCTACGTTCCTCCCTCAATGTGAGCGACCAATTTTCACACGCCTACAAAACAACAGGCAAAATTATAGTTCTGTTTATCTTAAACACTTGGGTATACTTTCTTAACTGTTCATGAAATGTGCGTATGTACTTTAAATGGAGCTTATTCACAATCATATTCATTTTCAGCGTCTAATGTAACGTGTTTCATTCAACGTTCCCTAGGGCCTCAGAGTGGGTCTCCATCTACCCAAAGTCTGAAACTGATACTTCACGCCACCAGCTCTCACAGTGAAATTTCAGATGCCCTTCGTCGCAGGATTGTAATTGCAAGTAACCCTTTCTCCTAGCGACTTAAATTTCTTCTCACGTCACGTGCTGTGTTATATTAAAACACGATTAGATACAGAAGTCTTCTTCGTTTTAAATAAAGTTTAGTTATTCTATGCCCAAGAAAAGTGTACATAATAGTTGTGAAGAAGCTTTTAGATTTTTCAGACTGCAACTGAAGGTGTCAGAAATGTATGCCATGTAATCCATTATGAGATGTCACATGTCATATATCTCCGGTGGAATGTCAAAGCAGTACTCCCAACACCACTGTTTTCTTCTTAGTCATTTCCGCCTAACCACTTACAGTCATATACTCACAATTCCAAGAAGAGGCACTCATGTTAAATGGTCTAAAACAGGCCAGAATAAGAAGAGGCGGGCCATCCGCCCTACGTGCTGATGCAGTGTGTGTTTGTGTGTGTGTGTGTGTGTGTGTGTGTAACACTGTCTTACAATACCTGTGTTTTCACACACAGTGACGCTATCGTGCCAAAACAGCGCTATTCACAACAGACGAGATTACTTTAAATTATTTATATGCTTAATTAAAAAAACAAACTCGATTAAGTTGAATTTCCAGTCACAGCACTATAGCTGTGACACAATGGAATAACACCCTAACGACTTTGGAAAGAACATGAATGTATACAACATTCATCATATATTGAAAATGTGACGACATGACTCGCTTAAGAAATAAGACATTTCTCAAATAAACTGCAAATTCAGTTCTATTTTCATGAAACTCTAGGCCAGTGTGAGTGAAGGCGTTTCATAAACCGAATTTCTGTCTTTGCCTGTACCCTAGACATTTTGCACGGCTCCACCTTGAACGAGGAATCGGCCCTTCTTGAGATCTTTGCTTATGGAGAACAATCAAATTTAGACAAAACATACGAAATTGTTCCAATTGGAATTATAAGCCGTGATTGCAGCGTCTTCATTGGAACAAAACGCAAAACATTTTCCACACGGAATTCGCAGCAATGACTCAGGGGTTTCATCAGGACAAACTGCCTTTTACAGCGTTACCACATTTATTGGTTCAGTATTAGCTGGAAGTGAAAGAGTAAGACCACAAAAAGTGGGCTTTCATATAATAACCGACTCTGTTTACTAATTACGTTCTTATACATTATTGCTTTCGTATAACAGACAAGAAGTCAGTGGTGGCTCGGAATATCTTAAGCTTGAGCCATAATGCACTGAGTTAACTGGAATTATACGGCTAGTTTATAATGCGTTTTAAACTTCTTGCTTTCATTTGTTAATAACTTTATTTTATTCTTATTCGTGTACTTTGTTCAGTGTGTTTATTTACATCGAACAGGTAATTCTGAAAGACTCCGACAAATAAGAAACTTTGTACCTTCATTGGCATTGGTTACATGTTGTCAGAGGAAGTCGAGATAGCTTTGTCAGTATAGTGACTACCCAACCGTTTAAATGACTTGACAATTTGTGGTCGATTTCGCCAGGAGCTGACAATTCTTCTTTTTCGCGGCGTCCAACCCCGCTCTGGAACCCGAGCCCCTCTTCCCCCATACATAGGCACGTGGGGTTCTTTTGTCCAGCCATCTACCGGCCGGAGCGTGAAGCAAACAAATAATTTCTAGTTCCGAAGTCAAGAACAAGTACAGCCATCCCACGTAGTTTTCATGAAGTGGCCCTAAGTAGCCCTACAGGGCCAATGCTATTCCACATATAAGACACAATTCCGGTTCCTGACTCACAGACAGAAACAGACTGTGTCTCCACGATAGCACAAATCGGCAGTTGCTGTTTGGAATAGTAATCGTTCTTTCTTCTGAGAATCGCAGGAAAACCGCAAATAAAGTGTGTGGTCAAAATAAAGATCTTCTAATGTCAAAGCTTCTGGTAATTATAATAAAGAACCACCGAATAGGGACAAACTTATATATAATTTACCGCCTTGAAAAACTCCAATCTCGGCTGTTTTGCATCAGGTAAAAGATTTTCAGCACTAGCTGTTACTATATTACTTGCAATTTAAGAACGACTGGCTGCTCTCAAACAACGGACAGTCCTTTTAATTCAGTGGCTTGGAGATACGAATCAACATCCGCTGCTCACACAACTTGCAACGTGGTGGAATTCATTCATAAATTCTCCGGCTTTCAGCTACTTCAAGGACTTGCTAAGTACATTAAGGCACTAACCTGTAAAGCGAAATGTAATTCATTCACAGCCCCGATAACACATGTTCTGCGACGCAGGACGTGGAAAGAAACTCGCATGGCAGTGAGAGAAAAGAATAGGTTTCTCGTGTTCAGTGCGTGTGTATCGGGTTGTAACATCATGCAGTCCTGTAGATGACACCAACATACTGTCACTTCGAGGACATGACCATGTTCCTCTGAAACGCAGGTATCCACATAAAAAACCACACGTTGTCACAAAGAAGAGGATCACAACGTGCACACAGATTTACCGAATATGATGTCATGATTATTCTACAGGTTCTTACTCTAGCATATGGCATGTTCTGCCATTAATAACAAAAGCGCGAACGACTAAATTCTGGACAGCAGAAACCCTAAATGTTAGCAACGAAACCCCACATAATCTTCAGACTGGTCCATCTATCTCCCATCCCCACTAATCAGGGTTACATCTCCCCTCGGCTTGCTAGTTGTCAGTTTCCCAACCAAAAATACGTAGGCACTCGTGCTATCCTTCGCTGTAAATACATATCCATTTTAATCCTCATGACTGAAGGATACTTCAGGGCTGAATGTATATATATATATATATATATATATATATATATATATATATATATATTTCACTCCACCACATGCCTGCGCAAACACAGATGGGAGCCGGATATATAGCTGCAGTTTATTCGCAACCTTGGAGCTAGAAAAATGAGTGTGGTTAGCACCAAGCTCCGACTGCTTTATCACTGGAAAAGACCCGGTATCCATTGTGGAGGGGTACTGAGTGGGCCTCGGGGGCGGTTTGAATAGCGCGGAGAATTTCTACCCCAGGGAGATTCGATTCCTGGACGGCCCAGCGCGTGGTGAGTTGCTGTACCGACTGAGCTATTCTGGCAGGTGCATCTGTCGCCCATCACCACTAATCAGGTTTCCGTCTCCCCTCGGCTTGCTAGTGGTCAGTTTCCCAACCAAAAATACGTAGGCAATTATGCTACCCTTCGCTGTAAATAAACGTCCATTTTAATCCATCTTATTCTATTAGCATAAGTAAAATTAGTTTAACTCCCAATTTTACTCAAATTAAAATACGGTACAGTAGCATGTAGAACGAGATTTGTTGTCACGAAGGAAGGATCGTCTTTACGAAGTTAGACAGTACGCACATTTCCTCCAAGTTTTACTCCGCTGGAAGAATATATTTATACATTTTTTGTTAAAGCCTTCTTATTATAAATCCATGAAATGCCATTTTTCTTTGCTCTTTTCTTCGCCTCTCCACAGCAGCAATGGCGCGCCTATTCCACGAAGATGCAAAAACATTGAAAGAAGGCAGTGCATATATGAGGACGCCTGGCGTCCATGCGCCGTGTGCCACCAATACCATTCGTAATCCTTTATAAAATGCCTTGTGCGCACTCTATGTCTCTCTCTCTTTCACTCAAATTCTCCTTCTTCCTTCTAACAGGGTGAAAGAGGGGGAGATTTCTCTCTCAAAAAAGTTTTAAAATCATCTTATTGGTTGGGAGGTCTCGGACTCCCCAATAAAAAATAGCTGTTTCTAGAATGGTGATAGCATGAAGGGGAGGGAGGGAGGAAAGGTTTTGCTACCCTGAGGGGGTGAACTACGACGCCCATGGAAGCACGGGATATGACGACCATATAGCTTAGCTTGTGTATTGATTTTAATGACAAGTTCGTTGGCTTCGTCGAACTGCATAAAGCAAGAGACGCTGCCTTACTGAAGAGCTACTGCACTTCCGAGCCTCAACCAAGCAGATCCGCATAGGCAGATTAATATTGCAAATTTAATGGGATCTGTTAAACTCGGGAGCAACACCCGTTGCTCTCTCGGAGGATTCCGATTTCCATCCCAGATCGCATCCATGTACATTAGAACTCGACCCATCCAGACGCTGGTTGTACAGAAAGCCAATTATCCTGATCGGCTTGGCCCTTAGAGAAAACAATTTTTACTCGAATTTTACTACATTTTTATGGCTTCATTTTTTCCCCAGTTGTCAAATACATATAAGGAATTATGTATTAATGTTTTCTTTGTATGTAAGTAAATATGTAGCCTAAAACAGTCGTTTGTAGAAATTTTTTTCCACTTCAAACTGCCAATGTAGCCTATTTTCAAAGAAAAATTCCATTACCAGGCTTTTCTGCATATCCGGATGTTTCGCCTTCCCAATTAATCCGAACAAGTGGCGTTGAAGTGTAGTTTACTTCTCGAGCTAGCTTCACATCTAACAACTTTGGAAATGTGAACTACACTAGCCCCACAGCCAATGTTAACCTTTAGGGCCATCATCAAATTAATGTTGTTGGGGTAAGGGAATAAGCAATTCAAATAAACATTCTGTACATCATTATCTTGATGGCAACTGCAGTGTCTGTGACATGTATCTACATATACAAGTATATACATACCTACATATATCATACACACGCACCTCCATAAATACGTCCTATATGAATAGAAGTACTTATATATATATATATATATATATATATATATGCACATATACATACGAACGTACGTACATATACACATACATACATATGCATAGACATAAACAAGTGTAGAAACAAAAAGCAATTACATAAGGAAGATATGTTGAAAATGAATGCAGCAGAACAAAAATATTTTGGTTCTTGTAAGTTTCAATATTATCTTCTAAAGTACGACTTAATATCGCCGTAAAAATATAAACTGGTTCGATTTTTCATTTAAGCTACCCGATTCGTTCAGTTCTATTACTGTGGACTTTAAGAATCAAACTGAAATACTGCGAATAACATCTGCAGTAAATGTTAAATAGTAAACTACATTTGAGATTCAAAATTGTCCTGACCCACTTTACCCTAACTTAACTTACTTGTTGTTCGTGTATAACATAAAATTCTGATACTGGTGAAAAATTCTGTAAAATTTCAGCAGGTAAACTTAGAACAATCCGAAGCTTAGTTTAGAAATAAAGGTATATGAAATTGCAATATCTTGTTTAGTCTCTTGCATTAAGCTAGGATACGGTTTGCACGACCAGACAATTACGGCCCTGTTCCTGGAAACACACAATATTTTCTCTGCTCCATAGCGTTAGGAAAGATTCTGACATCTACACAACTTCCCACATAATTCACCTCGGACTAAACTGGCTGGATCGTGAAACTGATAAGTCACCTACACCAACACCAATACGAATGTGTGGATCCATACTTCATCTGCCCTATACGTCGTCACGGATTGATGTTAAATAAAGTACCGGGAGAACTTTACATTTTATATATTATTCGGCTTAATTTTGGACTGCAATTTTACTCTTAACACAGGGCCCAATTTTGAAAATTCTATCTCCCATTGGCAGAAGAGTGGGAATCATCAAACAGATTGCATGGTCATGGAAGGGTGTGCTTAAAATAACTAAATATGGGCTTCCGAATTACGTATTTTGAACGTTACGTAATTGCAAAAGTTGAAAATGAATATGTTGCACAATCTTCGCGGGCACCTTATAAAGTTAATACCTGCTTACAGACTGTTCTTCCATCTGCTGGTTTTCCTCACCCACGATAAAGTAAGTATTCTTATTTGGGGTTCACAAGAAATTTAAACTTGGCATATATTTTATTTGAACTTTCTTTTTTATTGTGTAGTTTTAAAAGTGCTTAAAGAAATGGCTACCCCTCTGTTCAAGGCCTCCAGATTTACTCCGCACACATCTAAAATATCCCCACAGCATCAAAAACACCCCTTCTAAAGAACTCAGGCCATTGTAACAAAAACAAGACCTTGAAACCCAACAAAATACATAAAAACCTGGAAAACCAGTTTTTATGGTACGATGCCTACAAAACACCCCTCTGAAAAACTGCTAGTGCTTCCCAGTAAAAAAGCTTCTTTCCTCTCAGTTATGTATAAAAATCAGCTGTGGGATGCAAAATTATTTACCTACATTCAACTTTCAAAGTCCTCCAAACCCTCACAACACAAACTACTCTTGTCGAATTTTCCCATGAATCTGGGTTTTTTTTTGTCCATCAGATAAACCCATATGTTCAGGCTTTTTATAAAACTGGGGATGACGTCACTATCCACACAATTGAGGGGGAAATAAGGGAAAATGTAGGTCAGCTTCAAGTCTATTGTACGAGGATCCTTACATTTTCACCTGAAATAGGGGATCTTCAAGATAAATGAATCCATTATTGGTACTTTCAATACCATTCCATGGTTCAAATTGCCCGAAGAATATAATTACATAGCAATATTGTATAGTTGGATTCTTTTGCAATTAATGAAGAATGTCACTTTCAAAGACACTGATTTCTGTGCATAAACCCAGCTCTGACTGTGTAATAAATATGTGGGCTCCTACCATTTCTCTCACTGTAATTGTGTGCTTTTCCGTCGCTTATTTGGAAGGCTACTTCTTGACAGAACTCAAAGAAAGCACGTAATGTAAGTGTAAGGTAAAAATGTGGTGCTTTCTTTTATCAATTCGCAGTAGAAACACAACAACCTATTTGGCGTGTGTTGTTCTTAATTTACAAGTCACTCTCAAATATATATTTTGCACAGGGATGATTTTATGGTAAAATTATATAACCGACAACAATGCAAAGTTTACGTACTGGTTTTTGAAACGAATTATATTCCAGCTGATTTGCATTCTTCTCACAAGTTACGCACTGTATAAACGCTAGCCTGAAACAAAGGATTTTTTATTTGCTAATGGCCTTCTTTAGAATTAAAATTTAGGTAAATAGATCGTAAGGACGTACCAGTCGTTGAGTGACTTCTTGGTTTTAGTAAGTGTTGACGTAAAATGTTTCACGAGATTAGATGGAATTAATCAATTACAAAGAAATAAGTATGAATATTATTCTTGCCGTAGTTATCAGGCATGCGAATCGCGTCTTCTATACGCAGCATTATACTGTCGTATGTAGCCTACCTAGCTGTTTCATGTTTTTTCTCACATTATCTCATAAACGGCAGGACTTTCGGAAAAATATTATTGAACACAAAACGTGTATTGCTTTTGTCTACAATTCTGCCTAAAACATTTGTCATTCCAAGGATAATTCAATGAGACGTGATAAAAAATGTGCACAAGCATGAATGTTCTCGATGTTGAAAAATTCTTAAGAATAAAATTTAATAAGAATTCGCCTAGTGGTAGCCGATTTGTGCCATGCAGACGGACGGACGGACGGACGGATAAAGAGACCGACATGACAAAACTTTGCACAATTTTTCACAGGTGTCTAAGGAAGACACCGTTTCTAATACGTAAAGTAAATTACATAGCATAAAACTTTATGGAAAAACCATAATTGGTAACGGGCAGATATTTTAATGGAACACGTCGAGGCGTGCTTCAGGTTGGGTCTCTTATGAGGCGTATTTCTAGTCATACTGAGAGAGACGACTTACGCCAATGTGGCAACCAACTTCATGAGCTCGTAGCCGGTCAGCTAAATAAGAAATTATCAGCCTTACAAACACATGAAATCTTAATTTTGATTAGTAGTGCTCACAAAAGCCCTCAAGTGGACTTCCTCCTGACCCAGTTAAATTTAGTCCACACAATGAAATCCTGAGACTCTACGACCCATGTTTTTGTTGTAGTTGTTGTTGTGGTGGTGGTGGTATTATTATTATTATTATTATCATCATCATCATCATCAACGTCGACGTCGTCTTTATCATCGTTACGTATGACTATGGGATCTCCAGGAGGTGGGATGTGGGTATGTGGACTGGATTGGACTGGCCAAGGATAGGGACGGGCGGCGGACGCTTAAGAGTGCGGTAATAAACCTTCGGGTTCCATAAAATGCAGGGAATTTCTTGACTAGCTGCAAACCAGTTAGCTTCTCAAGAAGGACTCTGCACCATGGAGTAAGTAAGTAA
>Ga0136643_10004855_pt1 | contig 18757 bp, 17 predicted proteins | sample TergutLab28metaG_FD_96883 | JGI IMG/M metagenome (GOLD analysis project Ga0136643, IMG submission 96883) | Labiotermes labralis P1 segment gut microbial communities from Petit-Saut dam, French Guiana - Lab288 P1 (version 3) (version 3) | ecosystem: Host-associated > Arthropoda: Insects >...
CAAACATTATTTAGGCAAGCAGGACATTCTGACACGCAAACACATGCTCCAGCCGCAGTATTTTTAAACGGCGAATATTATGGAGTTGCATGGCTAAAAAGCCCCAGAACTCCAAACCACCTGCGCCGCAGATATGGAGGTATAACAGCTCACTTTGAAACTGTCCACGGCGGCGACAACTTATTTATAGAAAGCAGGTGGGACGGCGCACCTCGCGCAACCGAGGATTTGTTAGAGGTTAGCGCACTGGCAGCCCAAGGTTTTGCCGGCGAAGGTGGTCAAGCACGTTTTGAAGAATTTACCCAGCGGGTAGATCTTTATAGTCTCATTCGATATTACGCAATGCAGCTTTATATTAACAATATCGATTGGCCCAATCACAATATTGAAATGTGGAGATATTTTCCTACGGATGAAGAAAAAAACGACCCCCATTTACATCCATATTTGCGCGACGGAAGATGGCGCGTATTTGCCCATGACCTAGAAGCCGGTTGGGCAATTTGGGATGATCATAACAGAATGTCTAGGGAAGACCCAATTCGCGACGTATTAGTTGGAGACAACCCATATCGCTGGAATAGTCATAATGGCTCTGCCTTTTTATCCGCAATTGTAGGACACGATTATACAAGAGCTAAACTTGCCAACACATTTATTGATTTAATGGAAGGTGCCTTTGCACCAGATAACGTAATAAATGTCTTAGAAGATTTAATTTCTCAAATAGAAAACGAGCATAACCACGCAATGAGAATAAACGCTATGAACCCACAAGATGGATGGTGGCCTACAATAGACGGTGTAAATAATAGCCGTAACGCCATTAGGCGGTTTGCCCAAGACCGTCCCCCATTTATATATGCTTCCATTTACAGCAACTTAGGATTTAATCCCAGCAATAAATTTTCTGTCAACCTTACAACTACAGCAGGTGGCAGCGCCGTAATGAATGCTCGCCCTGTGGCAGAATCACAAACAGTAACCGGAAACTACTTTACGAGCACACAAATTAATATAACCGCAAAGCCCTATCCAGGATATATTGTAGATTACTGGATAGTAAACGGTACCAGACAATACGGAAATATGATCACTATTAGCGAAAGTTCAGACATTGTACTTTATTTTAGCGAGGTTTAACCCATGAATACTGAAAATATCCCAACCGTACCCGCAAAAAACATTCTATTTAAAAACACCAGCCCAGACGGATGGTTTGGCGAAAATTATAATATGAATATTTATCGTGGCTGCTCCCATGGCTGCATATACTGCGATAGTCGCAGCGATTGTTTTAAAAATCCAGACTTTGACACGGTAAAGGTGAAGGAGAACGCCCTAGAAATTATCCGAAATGATTTGAGGCGAAAAGTAAAAACAGGCGTTGTAGGTACCGGTGCAATGAGTGACCCTTACAATCCTTTAGAGGAAAAACTAAAACTAACCCGCAATTCCCTAGAGCTAATAAACGCCTTTGGTTTTGGAGTATCACCAACCACCAAGTCTGCCTTAATAACACGAGATGTAGATGTGCTGCAAGACATAAAAGGCCATTCCCCTACTATGGTGAAATTCTCAATTTCTACGGCAGATGATGAACTATGTAAAAAGCTTGAGCCAAATGTTTCTACACCCTCTGAAAGATTTAAAGCAATACGGACACTTTCCGACCATGGAATTTTTTGCGGCGTATTGATTAACCCCTTACTACCTTTTATCAACGATACTGAAGAAAACATAATAAAACTCATACACATGGCAAAAGATTCTGGGGCTAAATTTGTTCATACATTTATGGGAATGACACTAAGAAAAGGAAGCCGGGAATATTACTATGAACATTTAGGCGAAATCTTACCAGGCATAAGAGAAAAAATTATGAAGCGGTTTGGTACAAGCTACAACTGCACATCCCCAAACTATAAAAAACTATGGAGCGTATACGAAGCTGAATGCGAACGCGTTAATTTGCTGTATGATATGAAAGCGATCATTTATAATTATAAATCCGGATATGAAGACCAACAGTTAACGCTCTTTTGATTTTTAAAATTCAGTTGGTAACAAATTGTTACCAACTGAATTTACATATTTATTTATGGCGATCAAAAGCCTTACAAAAACTCATTCTGTGGTGTACACACAGTCCGAATCTTTCAATAGCCGCCTTATGGGCTATCGTGCCATATCCCTTATGTTTGTCAAACCCATATTCAGGATGCTTATTATGCAACTCACACATAATTTTATCACGCTCTACTTTTGCTAAAATACTGGCTGCTGCAATCAAATGGCTTGCAGAATCCCCCTGTTTAATACAAAACGCCTTACATAAAAGATTTTGCGGCACTTGATTCCCATCAACCAGTGCAATACCAGGCATTGTACGAAGCCCCCCTACTGCACTACCCATTGCCATAAGCGATGCCTGCAAAATATTTATTTCCTCAATTACATCTACGTTCATAATACCAAATGAAAAGGACAATGCCGTATCTTCTATGCGTTTTGCCAGTTCTTCCCTACGTTTCGCACTGACCTTCTTCGAATCATTCACGCCCTCAATTACACAACCAGTAGGCAAAACGACAGCACATGCAACCACAGGCCCTGCAAGGGCACCACGCCCAGCCTCGTCAACACCCGCTATAGCGGTAATCCCTTGTGCAGCATATGCATCTTCAATAATCGTGGGCGCAGTCACAATCTTACGCATTATCTTTACCACTACGTAGGTATAAAACCAGCAAAGCACCTGTTAATGCTGCAAATACAAGCTTTATTACCGGGGAAATAGGAAGCGGCGTAAAATATCCTTCAATTATTCCAGCCACTGCAAGCAGCGTAATAATACCCGGCAAAAGCTTAGCAACGTTTTTTGCCTGTATAATTATCGATTCCTTTCTGGTGTAATCTCCCGGCAAAAGAAGACCCTTACCAAGCATAAGCCCGCATCCACCTGCCAAAAATATAGCCATAAGCTCAATAACACCATGAGGAAGCACAAGGGCATAAGCCACAAGCATATCCGCTCCTGCTTGATAAAAAAATCCAAAAAGCGCACCAACAATCAATCCATTGTATACAAGAATTGCTACCGTACCAAGCCCAGCCAGCAATCCGCCAACAATCGCGTTAAAAGATACCTGTATATTATTTGTTGTAATAACCGCCGCCATCAAAGAATATTCCCAAGGTACAGCACCATCTCCAAGGTCCGGCGTTTCACCAACAACAAAGCCGTCCCCCCAATTACCGGGCATAATTTCATGTAATCGATATGGATCATTTATTACATAAGCACCAGCAAAAATTGTTCCAAATATAAAAAACGCCATTGCCAAAACCCAAAAACGCCAAGTACTCCGCACAATGCTTGGGAATGTATGTAAAAAATATTTTTTTATATCTGTAGTTGATCTGCTTTTACGCACATAAAAATAGTTATGGCTTACGCCAAGCACCTTATTTAAATAGGGCAGCACATGGCTTGTTGGGTAATGAGTCTTTGCATAAGCAAGGTGATGGCTTGTAAGCCTAAAAAGACGCGCAAATTCCCTAACATCCTCCGGTTCAAGCTTCTTCATACCGCCTTTTGCAATACGTAAATTAAAAGCCTCAAGCGCCTTCCAAGACTCCTCATTTCTCATAATAAACCTAATCTCTGTCACGCACGTTATCCCCCTACAATTTCAATCAGCTGACTGCTAATATACCCTTCTGTTCCATTCGGTGACAAAACTCGCAACCAGTAAAGCCCAACTACATCCGGGTCGGGTGTAAACGAATGAAGATACACCATTTGATCATCATCCCACAAAATTTCTATAACATGCTGGCCTATTATACCTGGGCCACTCCGTAATCGCGCACCAGGTATACCCAGCTCATTAAGTCGAAATATAATTTCCGCAGCATCTGACCAATCAGTTGGACTAAGCCAATTAACAACAATAGGGTCATTGTCTGGGATAGCTATCTCAATATCACGAGCATCAACATACTCCAAATAATCTTCATCCGCCTCAATTTCACCCGAAGTCAAATCAATACCATTTTGCACCATTACTAGTTCAGCATCTCGTTGGTATAATCCAAACGAAGGAATCCACACAGTTGCCACAACAATGCTCACGATCATAATTCCAAGCGTTACATATTTAGAACGTCTTACCATTCCTTTATAGCTTAAATTATCAAGTATGGTCCGGTTTTTTGTTACCCTATCATAAGTGCGCAAATACAAATTGCGAAAAGTAGGCTTGTCCTTAGAATAATAACGTACATATAGCAACTCTTCCAAAGTTTCTGCCGTAATATAATTCCATGCGCGAAATATTACATTGTAATAAAATAATAAAAATAACGGCACAATTATATATCTAAACAGTTGAGCAGTTACATAAATTATCAGCCATGCAGCTAAAAGCAAAATAGCTATGCGAATTATAAAATGAACATCTTGAAGAAAATCACCAAGCCAACGGTTATATAATTCCCCAGCCCAATCAAATGTTCCACGTATTACTGACATAACACACCACTTTCAAATTTTATCTAACTTTTGTCGTTTTAGTTTTATTATTTTGCATACGAAGTAAAAACTCAATATTTTCGTAATTTGCAGCATCATTATCAGCATAGGGAATCATACGCAAAAGAATTGACACAATTTTTAAATAACTCTCTGATGATAGTATATAACTACCTAGGAAATAACGCAAATCTAAATATGTCCTTGACATGAAAGCACCCACACATATTTTTAATATTCCAAGCACAGTATAAATTTCTAAACCGCTATCTTTGCCACGCTGTACAAATTTTTCAGGAATGGATGCAAGCTGTACAGCAGATAATTTATCCAAATTTATATTTAACCATTCACTTTCCATTTTGTAAAAAAGTTTTGCTGCATATGGCATACGCATATGCCAAAATTCCATTTCAGAAAAAAATCTTTCAGAGGACAAAAGTCGAACATACTTTCTAAAATTGAAAGAGGTTTTCTCATGCCCACATCCTATAATTGCTTGGTTAGAAGCACTTAGGTCAATAATAAAATCTCTGTTTTCTCTTGGCAGTATCGCACCTTTCTCCAAAAAAATCAGATGCACCCCTCTTTTATTAATCGGCTCCCGGGCATAAGTACAAAATCCCAATATACTCTTTACCATTTTTGGTAGTTTAGCATATATCTCCACAAGCAAATTATATACATAATCCTGCATTTCATGGGGTTCAACAGGTACTCTTACATATGTTTTTTTAACCAAATTAACAGAATTTATAATACAATTTATAATATGTAAAACCTCACAACTGACTTTATCATCAATTAATTCATTGATACCCAATATCGGTAAATTTTCAACTTTTTCAAGCTTATTTCCCTTATTAGTATCATAAGAGGTTAAAAATTTTACGATTCGTATTTGCTCAATATTTTGCAAAAAATCATCCACCAAATTAGCCGAAAATATGAAATTATGAGCAAAAAAAGTCGATCTCTGTCCTGTAAAATCTGCAGGTATATAAATCGCTTGCCCCAGCAGCATTCTGCCACAGGAATAATGCACAACAGTTATAGCCGGTGGATAAACATTGCAATTTTGCACCATCGGCACCGCTGGATATGCACAGTATGGATGTATTCTCTCTTTTATAAATACCTCGCTAATACCGTCAGATTTTGCAATCGTACCATAACCCTCCGACTGATTAAACATAACGCGTTTCGCACGTGTATAAAGCTGCTGTTCAATTCCCATTTATCTACCCTCAATATAACCCAATTTATACAAAACCCATAAAAACGGCTCATCAACACGCACAGGTGCAAAAGAGGCAACCCGCTGCCCTTCTGGCTGTGAGCCAAGTGCAGATACTGCAAAAAATCCTAAATTATAAAATCGCCTAAGCAGTGCATTCCTAAAATTCGGATCCACAGTAGCTATAAACTCGCTGGCCTCATCATTAATATTATCAAATTCCCCAAGGTTAAAAAAACCCTTGTGCGTGTAGCAAGTAAAAAAGCAACTGCACTCACGTATGTACTCGCCATCATCCTTTAAGGCTTCCAACAAATCTGTTTTGGTAAGCAAAACCGCCGTCGGAATATCAGAAACTCCGCCACCCTGTTTATAAATATAATCTTCCACAAGGCCACTTAAAACTTCTGTTGGCTCGTCTGCAGAACGAATTTCACTAATATTATTTTTTAGCTGAATTTTTCGTCCAATTGACTTAAACTGCAAAGGGTCAACCAAAAACAAAATCCCGGAGGAATTGCGAATATGTGCCGCATAAATATCCATATACCCTGTGTCAACAATCCCCTCACCTGCCACGTCAAAAAAAGCGATATTAATTTCCGGCTTTGTATCATCGGCAAATGAAAATGTAAAAATTAGAGGCTCTTGCTGTTTCTCTTTCTGAGTTGGCTGAAGTAATAAGTTTTGATTAATTAATGGATCCTCGTACTCAAATTTAAATTTACGCCCCATTTCATTATTAATAGGCGTACAAAAAATCGGGAAATTATGCGGCGTAATCGTTTTTAATGTATGAATGAGAGATGTCAAAAAAATAGATTTCCCAGATTGGGTAGCTCCAACTACAGAAATAATTGTACTAGGCGAAAACCCGGCACTTTGAGGTATGTCATTATGGCAATAGGGACATATACGTTTAGTCGTAAGATTCTCATAGTCATCTGTAAGAGACGAGAGTACCCCCCGGTAATACCCTTTAGAATTTTCTCCAAAATGGTCTGGATCAAGCACAACCGGAAGCTGTCCTGCCGTATCCATATAAAATTTAGCGCGGTATTCATCAAGCACCGTATCATATTGTGCATAGTACCCTTCCGCGTCCACAGCCTCCAATGCACGAAAAATTACCCTATTATGGGCAAAATTCTTAAAACAATATAGACATATAATCTCGTAAGTCATATCTGTTTTCCCGCGCTCAATTGCATCTTTTTTACGTTTGAATAATCCCATACTCTGCTCCCTCAACCTCATTACTATTAACAAAAATTTTAATATACTCATGTTTTAAAGTTTGAACAACGCAGGTAATTGACTTGTCCGGCTTAATTGGCCAGTTCAATTTAAATAAAACACCATCAGTTATATTCATTGGCAATTTTGAGCTTTTTACATAACAAATAGCCTTTTTTGGTATATTATAGTCAGATATTAACGTAATTTCATAGTTTTTGTATTTCGTTGCCCATACATTTCTCTCACTAATACGACAAACTATGCTTGCTATACCGACAAAACTCGCACTCGGTTCTATACCATCGTACCCAGCAAATTCATTATTCGTAAGTATGTAATACTTTGTCAAACCTTGCTGCTTTTTTGTAAAATACCCACCTTGCTTTATATATTCCTGCAAGGTAAATAACCTCCCATTATCCACAGCAACATTGGCTTTCCTTACTGTAAAAATATATACCTCGTTAATATCCACAGGCCAGTCAAAAGTAATTCTGACCATATCGTCATTATCATAACACTTTCCAATAATATGCAAAAAAAGACCTCCTTGCAAAATACACCTAAGTTAGTGTATCCCAAAGAGGTCCAAGTTAGAACAATTATGCTAAAATTACTGAGCGAATAGCAGTTCTTGCGATTTGTATCAATATAAGTGCAATCAAAGGAGAAAAGTCAAACATCATACCCACGCCCTCTGATTGGAAGCGACTTATAACATAACGTATCGGTGCAAGCAGAGGTTCCGTAAGTGTATAAATAATTCCGGCAATCCGAGTTTGCCTTGCACTTGCGAACCAAGACAATATCACTCTGGAAATCAATAAAAAATATAATAAATTAAAAAATGCGTCAAAGGTACGAATTAAGATAAAATCCATATTCTTACCTACCAGAAGAGACCGCCTTAAATGAACCATACTCACGAGATCCATCTTTTTCGCCGTCAGACGCAATCTCAAACCCTTTTGGAGAGATTGTGAAAATACCTTTATTAACACGGCTTGTATGGCCTTGTAATGTATGAACGACTCCACCTAAATAATCTGCAATACGCTGCGCATTAACAGAATCCAAACTAGAAAGATCTACAATAACCATTTTACCATTGCAAATATCATCACAAATTTTACAGGCATCCTGAATCTCTTTCGGATGTGCAATAACCGCTGAAGGTATGGCAGGTTGTCCAACACCTTGATGGTTTTTTTGAGATGGGGCCTGAGTAAGAGAAACTATCCTATCACGATATTGATCTGCCTTAGAAGATCTTTCTGGTGCCCTACGCCCAGTTGTTCCACGAGAATAGTGCTCATTCATAGGATCATCTTCATACTGCTCGTCTTCATAATCATAACCATCGTCATAATCATAATCAGGCTCATTATTATAAACATTTTCACCATTAGTTAATAAGAATTTTTTCATATTTTTGAATAATTTTAACATAACATGACCTCCAGCGTATGCGCCATTAATTTTTACAATTGTATTACTACTCGACTATGATACTAGCATTAGTGCTATGTGTCAAGCATTTATTCTCGCAATTTTTTGCAAAAATCATAATTAATTTATTATTTGCCAATGTGTTACTGTCGAAGCATCGGTTACAATGATGTCAAACTGCACTAAATTAGGGTTTCGTGCGGGGCTTAACAGTGTGTGGCCACCATCCACATCAGAGAGTCTGCCATCTAAGTTTATTGTAGTAAAATTTGCGTAGCCCAATGTTGCCCTGTACACACCATATATTTCTCTCACAGAAGATTCTGTAATAATAAACGGCTCACCCCCCAGTACTACCGATAATAACGAGTCCCCCATTATTAATTCCAACGACTCTGCCAAGACATACACATGAGTCTCTGTTTGCTCAGATACTTCAATTGGTATAGACCTGGCTCCATATTCAGCATTATGAAACACAGAATACGCATCAATTCCATGTACATGCGTCACAGGTATTCTAATAAATCTTCTGACTGCTATCGCAGAATTCGGAATTTTTAATCCCGACGCCACATCATCTGTGGTACGTATACTTACATTACGCTGATATAAAAAATCCACAGCATTACGCGTACCTCTAAAAATAATAAAGCTATCTCTATGAAAGTGTTCGACATATTCTACACGCATTACCATTGGTACGTATTCGCCCGAAACAATATTTTGTAAAAATATTGTTTGCTCTGATCCTGTTACAAAACCTTGTATCATTTCAGTTGGCATATATGCAGCCACATACCAGTTATTCCCCACAATTTTAAATACCGGATCCCCCGCTTGTACATCCCGCGTAGGAAACATTATTGCAGGGTCCACAGAAAAAAGTACTCCATCCCGGGTTAAAGTATACATATTCCGAGGGGTAACTTCGTACTCTAGTCCATCTATAATTGGGAACATAATTCCACTTGACGGAGCATAAATAGTATAGGACGCTCTCTCTATTTGCGTCGCGTATTGATCATGCAAACGCCCAATATCCCCTACGGCAGCTAAATTACTACTGATTATCATTTGATTGCGATTATCTATCAGTTGAGTCAATCTTTCATGTAAAACATTAATCTCTGTTAAATTTGCGGTTGAAAAATTGTGCATACTATTATTTATCGCGTTACTCAAACTTGCATCCAACCGCTGCACATTTACATCTGCTTCATAAGAAATGCGCCATTCGCTAATCATCATTATTTCCCGCTCGGTGCTCAATAGACCTTCATTTGCTCGTACAACAGCATCTACGTCTTGTATACTGGCTACAGGTGTGCCCCCACGGACACGCTCTGTTTCATTCACAGCAAAAACAACGCGTCCTGCTCTGGTTGCGTAAACAACCTCTTCATATCTAATAATCATACCAGTAACAGAACGAGGATCATCCATATTGCCCATACGCACAACCTCAGTGGCAATGCCGGGTGTGAGTGCTGCATAAATTGATCTTCCTACATAAATTGCCACAACAAAAAAGAGTAATGCAGCAATAAAAGCCACAACAATTGGCATCGCATTACGCTGTGACGAAGCCGTTCTTGCATTAATTTGCAAAATCGGTGAACGGTCTTGATTACGCCAATTATCTTGTTTATTTTGCTTTAAAGCGCGATTAGGACTACGAGTAGGTCTTCGAGGAGGAGGGTGACGATGTGACATTTCACTATCACCTTCTTTAACTCAAAATTTAAGTCAGAATTTTAAAATCTCATATTTTTTTTGCAACTTTGAACGGTAAAATATTGATAACTAGGACGTGTTCTAGGTGATTATACTCTTTTTTCTCATAACATTCAAGACTTTTTTTCTTATCTTTCCTGAAGTTGTACTTATTGCAGCGCGCGAAGGACTGTCTGTGTGGTTCAACAATGTACTGCCTGCACTTTTACCTTTCATGATTATAACAAATATGCTTGTATCACTAGGGTTTGCACAATTAATAGGACGGACTCTCTCCCCGGTAATGAAACGAGTTTTTGGTTTACCAGGAGCCGGAGGAATTGCGCTTATCATTGGTCTTACATCTGGGTATCCGATCGGTGCAAAAGCAGTTGCAGACTTGCAAAAGGCAGGGGAATTATCAACACGTGATGCACAACACTTGCTGGCATTTTGCAATAATGCCGGACCTCTTTTTATTTTAGGCGTTGTAGGTGTTGGTCTTTTTAGAAGTAGCACTGTTGGATATATTTTATGGATTGGTCATATATTCTCAGCAATCTTTTTAGGCATTCTATTAAGAAGAAATAACGAAGAAAAAAGTAAAGCAACTCCTGCAATAGTAACAACCAATTCCAAAAAATCGAACATTCGTTTGGGAGAAATTATGGGAGATTCCGTAAAAAATGCGATGGAATCCATGCTCGTAATCGGAGGATTAATCGTATTTTTTAGTGCCGTTATGGCTGTACTTGAGGAGATTGGATTTCCAGATACGGGAGTATTTGCCGGTTTACTAGCTGGTATTATAGAAGTAACAAGTGGAGTAAGAGATATTTCAAATGCAGGCATATCTGTGTATAGTATCGGCATTACAGCTTTCATTATCGCTTTTGGTGGATTCTCAATACATATGCAAACATTCCATTTTACAGATAAGATAGGCATCAAACCTCTATATTACATTTTCAGCAAACTTCTGCATGGGATTATTGCTTCAATAATAACCATTCTTCTATGGCTAATATTCAAATAAAATTTGTCTAATTTTCCGTTTTGTTGTAAAGTATTAATGGGTACTTTCAATTAATTCATGAAAGTATTTGCATGCGTAGCGTGCACCCGCAACGCAGCAAGGAAGCGTAGCAGGAATTCATTCCATAGAAAGGGAGGGCTTTATGTTTCACATTATTGTAAACCCTGTTGCAGGCAGAGGGCTTAGCCAATCAAAATACCTACCCAACTTGGTTACAATGTTTAATAAGTTTAACTTAAAATTTACATCCCATGAAACCACTAAACCCAAAGATGCCTATGTATTTGCAAAACGCATTTGCGAAACAGCACATGACTGCCAAGGTATTATAAGCATTGGCGGCGATGGCACTGTTCAAGAAATTGTTTCGGGAATGGCAGATGCTTATACACACGGAGAAAAAATCCCAATACCCCTTGGTATTTTCCCAGGCGGTACAGGAAACGATTTTGTAATGGCCATTGAAGGCGGTAAAGCAGCTACCCGAAAAAAATATAACCGCAACATAAACTCTGTGGTAGAAACATTTACAACCCAAATTAAAAACCGCACCCTTCGTACTACAGACTTAATTACTGCCAACGGAGAAGCATTTTTAGTTGCTGGAAATATTGGTATAGATGCACGCATTGTACGCGACGCGATCTCTTTAAAACCAAAATTTGGTGGACAAGCATATCTCATCGCAGCGTATAAAAGTATCATGAACCATAAAAATATTCCACTACAAGTTAACGTAAATGGAAAAACTTTTACAAAAGAATATACATTAATTGCTATTTGTAACGCGTCAACTTATGGGGGCGGATTACCTATAGCACCTTCTGCAAAATTTGACGATGGAAAAATAACATTATGTATGGTAAATGGATTAAGCCGCCTAAAATTAGGAATACTGTTTCCATCTCTTCTATTTAAAAAGCATGTCCATCTAAAGGATATAAATTTTGTAGATTGTACAGAATTACGTATAACCTTACCACCAGGTATAGAAACTTTGTGTTTAGACGGCAACCTTTACCCAAAAGAAGGCGAAATCCATTTTAAAGTATTACCCCGTGTATTGGATGTGTTCGTATGAGCCAGTATTTTGTAGAAAACCCATCGGTATTAACCCATGAGCGCCATTTGCGTCTGGAAATTTTTAATGCACAATTTACGTTTTTAACAAATAACGGACTTTTTTCTTGCGATAAAATCGATGATGCCTCCATTACATTATTAAAAAACATTCCGCCCCTTAAAGGTACATTACTTGATTTAGGATGCGGCTACGGCACACTTGGGATTGTTTTATCAAAAACCTACAATTTAGATCTTACAATTGCAGATATAAATAACGTAGCACTAGCATACGCAATTAAAAACGCAAAATTAAACAAAGTATCTGCTACAGCAATACACTCCAACAGTTTTGCCAATATACACAGCAAATTCGATAACATTGTTTTAAACCCTCCAATTCATGCCGGCAAGGAAATTATGTATAAAATGTATGAAGAATCTGCCGAACATCTATTGCCCGAAGGTGCACTATATATTGTTATACAAAAAAAGCATGGTGCAGAAAGCACACTAAAAAAATTTACAGAAATTTTTGAACATGTGGATGTTTTGTACAAGAAAAAAGGATGTTTTGTTGTAAGCGGTAAAAAATAAATTTTAAGGAGATATAAGTATGAAACCAACACTAGATGCCTTATTTGAAGGCAACCACATTAAACGGCTGCAAAAACCCAATTTTCCTGTGGACGTAATATTAGACACGGACACATATAACGAAATTGACGACCAATTTGCGTTAGCCTATCTTATAAAATCGGCGGACAAGTTAAATCTGAAAGCAATATATGCTGCACCTTTTTTAAATCAAAAATCAACATCCGCAGAAGATGGTATGGAAAAAAGCCACGAGGAAATATTGCGCATTTTATCCCTAGTGGAGCGTAATGATCTTAAGCAAGTAGTTTACAAAGGATCAACTACCTTTTTACCGTCAGAAACCGTACCTGTGCAGTCAGAGGCCGCCACCCACCTAGCTCAGCTTGCAATAGAGTACTCTATCAAAAATCCGCTGTATGTAATTGCAATAGGTGCGATCACAAATGTTGCTTCGGCATTATTAATAAACCCTGAAATCAAAGATCGTATAGTAGTTATTTGGCTAGGAGGGCATGCACATGACTGGCATGACACCCATGAATTTAATATGCAGCAAGATGTGGCAGCAGCTAGAATTATATTTGGATGCGGCGTACCATTAGTGCAGCTCCCTTGCATGGGCGTTGTATCCGCATTTACAATAAGTGGGCCAGAACTTGAATTCTGGCTGCGCAATAAAAATCCCTTGTGCAACTATTTGGTTGATGTTACAACCAGAGATGCCATTGCAGATGGAGGGTTACCCACATGGACACGCGCTATTTGGGATGTAACCGCTATTGGCTGGCTAACCGGTGATTTTACCCTTGACAGATTTGAACATAGCCCCATTCCAGAGTATAGCCACAGATATTCTTTTTGCAAAACAAGACATATGATGCGTTATGTTTATCACATAAAACGCGATGCCCTTGTGCAAGATTTATTCAATAAACTGATGGCATAAAAAAATGAAGTGGTTGCGCTCCGCAACCACTTCATTTTTATTAAATTCACAAAAGCTTAATCACGCCACCAATTGCCATCAATTGTCTCAAGTTGACGATTTGAGCTATCTGCACCTCTTAGGCTAAATGATATATCATTCCATGAGAAGTTGTCGACTGTAAGACGCCATTCTGTACCGGTGATAGAGTTTAAATCTCTCCATCCCAACCCCGGAATACGGACTTCCACCCACTCATGGTGTGACTCTCTTGTGAAAACAGTTATAGTAACAGACCCATCCTGATTTTCTCGTACATATCCAGCACGAACCCAAGTGCCACTCGGGTGGAATGAACCTTCACGATTACCGCTGCCTGCTGTGCCGGTAATATTAACAGAGCGCGTTGCATCTCTATTATATTGATTTGCATTGGCGCTTGCAACAACTGTCCAACTGCTGGAATCCCATGTATTTGCAATATATGCAGACCATGTTCTGTTTCCTGTGGTACCACCACCTGCATGGCGAGTTAAACGTTGCCTATTACCGCCCGGTAAGTCCACCCACACGCGCTCGGCGATGGCATTGGTTACTACCTCAACTCTTACCCTGTTAGGTTGGGCCGAAGTCGTTTGCCAACTCGCATGCGCACTTACAAATGAAATAGTTTGCCCGGTTACATTCAATCTTTCTGTACGCGTTGCCGCCCCAGTTGTTGAGTCTATACTATTTGCATAAACCCTTACAACCCCATTATTCGGCGGAATAAAAGATATACTCCACGTTTGAGCATTCGCGGTTTGATTCGTACGACTTGCGTTACGGCGCTCACCATTTACATCGTGTAACCAAACATAACTTACATCTCGGTTTGTGGTAATCGTAAATGTGGTTTGCACCCCTGGTGTAACATTACGATTTCCCACACCAATGTTTGTAATTGCTGGTCTTGCCGCAGGCACAAACGGTGCTTCAAGGGTGAGTGCATGATTCCTGTTTGTTGCACCAGAAACTATATAGGAACGGTTGGCGCTTACTTGTACAGTCTGGGTAACCCATCTTTCTGGACGGAAATCAATGACCCAAGTACGTGTGGTTGCTGTACGCAGCTCAGTTTGCTCTGTACCTCTACGAAAACGATAAGGGTTATTATCAAAACGTACCCATACTTCGTTCGCGTCAACACCTGTTTCTATTGTTAGCTGAACATAATTTGCACGAATAGCAGCAGTTTCTGTTATACTATTAATTGCAAGCCCGCCTATAACAGGTTGATTTGATTGATTCGGTGCCGATTGAATAATTCTTGGTGGTGTTATGGTTGGTGGCGTTGGTGTAAACGGCCCAGATGGCACATTGGGCGGCACAGCACCAGGGGCAGCACCTCCAACAACGGACACAGGAATAATCAACGTTGCTGCACCATCTATACTATTCGTTGTATTTGCAACAATTGTAATATTTTGTGATTGGCTTGGTGAAATAACTACTGACCAAGCATTATCGGAAGTGCGGGTACCTTGTACTCTCGCACCATCTACATTAGCAAATACATAATTAACCTGTGGTGTTGTGCGCATAGTAAACGTAATTGTTTGGCCTTGAGAAACGGATGTTCTGTTCACATCAAGGGATACGATTGCCGGCGCAGCACTTGCCACTACCGGAAAAGCAATTAGTAGGAGAAGCACACCTACCAGCGTAGCTAAAATGTTACGTTTGTAATTTTTAAACAAAATAATCATCTCCTTTACATTTTTACCAACTTACTAAAACTAAAAATAAACTCCCTCCCTTACAATTATATTTTATTTTGTCGTTTTACTAAGAATTGGTCTTGTATATCGACGTAATTGGGTTTATGATACCACAAACACGCAGTGAAAGCACATATTTTATTTCCTATATGCTAAACTTTAAAAGATCTTTGAATTCAAGTAGACTAAGGAGAAGCACACATGAAAAAAACTAAACCATTATTTATAGGTTTGTACGATACCAATCTTATGGGCATCAGATACTTATCTTCTACATTAAAAACCCATGGATACGACCCACATTTAATTTTTCTCAAAAGTTTCAATTCTTATACTGTAGATGATCCAACAGAAACAGAATATAAATTGCTGTTTGACACAATAAAGGAATTAAACCCAAGTTATATCGGCATTAGCCTCATGAGTTCCTTTTATTTATCTGTTGCAAAACGTATTTTTGCAGAAATAAAAAAAACTACGGATATCACTGTAATTTGCGGCGGTGCCTACGCAACACTTTTCCCAAAAGAATGTTTAGAAATGGCAGACGTTGTCTGCCGTGGCGAAGGCGAAGACGTAATAGTCGAATTTACCAATGCAATAGAAAATAATGAACCATATAATAACATTCAAAATCTCACAACAGCGTCACCGGACGGCGCTCAAATAAACGATATTCGCCAGCTTGAAGCAAACTTAAACAAAGTCGCCCATCCAGATTTTGGCGGAGATAATATGTACTATATAAATAACGACCGAATAACAAAAGGCGACCCTCAAGTACGCAGCCATAGTTACGAATTAACAACAAGCCGCGGCTGCCCTAATAAATGCTCATATTGCTCAACAGGCTCTATCCGCAATTTATATAAAGGAAAAGGCCCATTTATACGCCAGCGTAATGTAGACGATGTAATGGCAGAACTTTTAGATGTAAAAAAGAAAAACCCGGGACTACAAAAGCTGCGCTTTTGGGATGAAATCTTTCCATGGAATAAAGAATGGGTCTTAGAATTCGCCAAGGAATATAAAGCAAAAATCGGCCTCCCCTTTGAAGCATGGGGCCACCCCAGAATAACCTCCGATCCGACATGTATTAAGGCCATGGTGGATGCGGGGCTTTCTAAAATAGTCATTGGCATACAAAGCGGCTGTCCCAATGTGCGCAAAGAAATTTATATGCGAAACGAAACCCAGGAGCAAATTTTTAATTGCGCAAAGGTATTATCAGAAGCGAAAGTGCCATTAGTCATTTACGACTTTATTTTAGGACATCCCTTCGAAACATCTGACGACTTGAAAGAAACACTTGAACTATGCCGAAAGCTAACAAAACCATTTCGCTTGCAGCTACATGGGCTCAGCTTTCTACCAGGCACACCAATAGAGGACATTGCAGTGGAGCGGGGTGTAAAAACATGGGAAGAAATCCATGCGGAGCAGAACAGACCACTTAGGGAACAATACCACTCCATGGCCTGGTGGCGACAAGGACATGGTGCCCAAGATAGTGAAAAAGTCTATTGGTACTCTCTTATTTATTTAACACAGTTTAAATCCGGCGAAAGGATTATTCGCTGGGCATTAAAAAAAGAAAGTTTAAAGAAAAATCCAAAAAAATTGCTTCTACTTCATAAATTCTATAATTATCGTGTGCAGTTTGAAATGGGTACACGTAAGTTGAAGTTTATTGTAAAGACAATGCTTAAAAGATAAATGCACAGAACAAAGCGACTCCGCCGCTTTCTGTTCATCCTAACTTGCCAGCTAAGAAATTGCTAAGCGCAAGCGAAGCAGTTTTCTACGCCATAAAAAAGCTGTGTTCTCGACCAAACATATCGTCGGCAAACACAGCTTTTTTAATTTTTACAGATACTTTTCAAGTGTATCCCTTTTAAACTTAGCAAAACACCCATTATCCAACGCATTTCGTACCTCTGCCATCAAATTATTAAAAAAGTGTAAATTATGGATAACACATAAACGCATTGCAAGCATTTCCTTCGCTTTAAATAAATGCCGAATATATGCACGGCTATGGTTTAGACAGGTTGAACAACTGCATTCAAGGTCTAGCGGATTATCGTCTAATTCATATTTTGCATTAAATAAATTCAGCTTACCACGGCTGGTATATACATGCCCATGCCGCCCATTACGTGCGGGTAAAACACAATCAAAAAAGTCTACGCCACGTTCCACGGCCTCTAGTAAATTTTCTGGAGTGCCCACCCCCATTAAATATGTGGGCTTATTTTGTGGCAAAAAAGGTACAGTTGCTTCTAATATATGATACATTTCCTCGTGAGACTCCCCTACTGCAAGGCCGCCTAAAGCATATCCGTCAAGTTCAATCTCCGACAATTCCTTCGCGTGTTGTATGCGAATATCTTCATATACCCCCCCTTGGTTAATGCCGAACAAAAGCTGCTTCGGGTTTATGGTTTCTTCCTGTGCATTAAGCCATTTTACCCTATCTATACATCGGTTTAACCAGCGTGTAGTGCGGTTTACAGAATCTACAATGTATTTGCGCTCCGCAGGATATGGCGGGCATTCGTCAAAGGCCATAGCTATTGTAGATCCCAGGGCAGATTGTATATCCATACTTTCTTCCGGCCCCATAAAAATTTTACGGCCATCTATATGAGATGAAAAGTATACGCCCTCTTCCTTTATTTTGCGCATACTTGCAAGGGAGAAAACCTGAAACCCGCCGGAATCTGTTAAAATAGGTCCATTCCAATTCATAAATTTCTGCAAACCCCCAAGCTGCTTTACAATGCCATCGCCCGGACGCAAGTGCAAATGATATGTGTTACACAGCGCCACTTGGCAACCAACAGCTTGTAAATCCTGGGCAGATAATGCGCCCTTTATAGCGGCGGCTGTAGCGACATTCATAAAAACAGGAGTTTCTATTGGGCCATGAGAAGTTTCTAAAGTAGCGCGTTTTGCACGCCCTTCAATTTTTTTTACTGTATACAAGGTTACATCCCTTTCTATTTGTGGTATGCTAATAAAAATTTTCTATAAAGGAATTGATTATAAATGAAAAGCTTAATAGCCACCGCCGCCTTCGGGCTTGAAGCGGTTGTTAAAAAACAAGTACAGGATTTGGGCTTTAAAGATATCAAATGTTTTGACAACAAAGTAGAATTTACACCGCAAAACCTATATGAAGGCATTGCCCGCG
>Ga0136643_10004859_pt1 | contig 18754 bp, 9 predicted proteins | sample TergutLab28metaG_FD_96883 | JGI IMG/M metagenome (GOLD analysis project Ga0136643, IMG submission 96883) | Labiotermes labralis P1 segment gut microbial communities from Petit-Saut dam, French Guiana - Lab288 P1 (version 3) (version 3) | ecosystem: Host-associated > Arthropoda: Insects >...
CCTGAAGATGGACGTATTAACGTCTGAAACATGTTGAGCAATATATAATAAAGCAAGTGTCATCTAGTTGGTCAACCTTTATTCAAATATCAAGATGATGCACGGTCCAATACGCATAAGAAGTCATTCCCTACCGCAGTGTTGTCAACAAGTGGTTCGCAGACCACTGTTGGTTCGCATCTCCATTTAAGTCAATCAAAACCTCATTACAGCCACGGGCACAGCAACTAAACCATGTGGCAGAATTCAATGTCTGCCAAAAAGCATGGCCCAGACTCTGCTCTCCAGCCCATGGCTATGTGGCTTGCCTCAAATTGCCTGGTTCATTGCAGATTTTCAGTTTGGAGTGACAATAAACTGAAGAATCAGTCGGAACTTGTAGGCCTATGTTGACACATACTGATTGTATCATCAATTTTGTGCACTGATGTTTCATGCTGCCTGAGTTTTTCAGTATACTTTTGGAGTGTTAAGTCTGCAAAAAATTATATTCAGCCACACTTTCGTCACTGTATTGTGTATCATTTTCATACAAAAGGTCTCAGTATTATGAACATAGGCGGACTTGCACCGTATATTTGTACCCGCCGACAACGTTCAATTGCTATTTGAAGTAATTCTTCTATCACAAATAATCTTATTTATTATTTTAATAATTTATTATCCTGTACGACATATTTTGGCCAACCTGGCAAGCTTCAGGTAACACAAAACACATACACAATGCTTTGGAGAAAATCGATAACATAAAGTTCTATAAAAAAAATAAGACCTTATTACCTATATTTTAATCTCGGTGGGGGCGAGATTTTCCGTAGCCATTCAGATCGTCCCTGGGGCTCACCCAACCTCCTATACAAAGGGTACCGGGTCTTTCCCGAGCGTAAAACGGCCGGGGTGTGGCGCTGACCACGCACCCCTCTCTAGCGACAAGGTTAAAGAAAAAGTACAGCTATACATCTACCCCCTCTCTGAGTCTTCGTGCCCTGTTCCAGAGTGAACTTAATATTTTGATCATATATTAAAGGCTATTTTACTGAAGTACATTTTGAAGTTTTATGTATTTCAACTGTTTGAAGTTCTATTTTTGACACTTCGGGCTGGTTGACATAGGCCATAAACTGGAGGAGTAGTTAGCGACAAAACTTAATACCGTTATGTCCATCATCCGTTGTATTTCTGTAAGTGTCCTTCGTACAATACCGTATGCAAACAGAATTACTTATGGCAGGACAGACAGTTGTTACCAGAAGTTGAAGTGCACGTATTGTCCTTACTCTGAGTTACAGTTGTGAGGCCACCGCAACAATTCCAGGTCTGTACGGATCGTAACATGATATTGTGTGAAGTGTCTGCACCAGGCTCGTACGCGTTTTATTGGTTCCCAGACGTAGAGAATAAAATTCAGAATTCAGGGCAGGAACGCACGATGAACATAAAAGACAGTAGGAAATGTGTTGCCTTGACACAGGGCGTCAGGGCAAAAGAGAGATGGCACTTTTGTGTGAAAACGTTTTGAAATAAACTGGACACACTTCCAAACAAATTCATTTCTAACGTTAAGAACAACTTCCAAATCACTGTCTTTAATCGCCCACTTCTTAAACAACGCATACAATTTAGTATCACGCAATTCCGTACTACATGAGTGTGCTATTCGTAAGTGTATCAAAGGTTGTGTATAAGCTCTTGATGTGTTTCTGGGCAAAAGGCGGATTGTCCTTAGAATTCCAAACAAAGTAAATCCTAATAGTATACTCCATGGTTATTTCAATGGCGTCTAAATATGTCAGCCAGAAGGGTTGCGATTGTTTACCCAAGTGCACATTTACTAATAGCTCCAAACATTTCCCAGAATTCACTGATAGAATTTACAGATATTACCGCACAGAGTAAAACTGTGAATACAAAATGTACACTGACATTCTTCGTTGTCTTAGGGATGCGTTCAGAAAGAAAAACCCCCAAAATGGAGAACCAACATTTGGTTTCTCAATCACGACAATGCTCCAACACACAGGTCGGTTTAGGTTACGGATATCTCAGCAAAGAGCAGTAGAGTCTCCTCAGTTGACTCCAGCTACTTTTTAACATGTTGCATCGACTGATATCAGAATTGAAGGGACGGTGCTTTTGTGATGCTACTGACTTCATTAAGAATGGGACAGAAAGATTGAAAAGGCTTTCACAAAATGACTTCCAAGAATGTTTCCAATAGCATTACAGTCGGGGGCAAAAGTTTATACTTGCTCTAGGGGACTATTTTAAAGGAAATGTAATTTAAATAACTGTAATCATTTGTTCACATTTATTTCACCAACACATGCACTTGTGAGTCACACAATATCAGTGTTGATACATTAAATGTTAAAATAAACACTAAAATTATTGGAACTCCAACATGTTTCGGTTTTTCATAAAACCATCCTCAGGGAGCCACTCGTGCCTGTTAAAGTTACTTATTGTCCATTACTATTTTTCAAAGTATGTTGGCAGCATATCCTATTTTATTTGTGATGGGTTTGGATTTCATGTTACTCGTTCTCCTTGTTTCGATTTCTTGTGTCCGTATGTGTCATGCGTGCTATAATAAACAATGAAAATTTTTAATCTTTTGTATTCCTCAGAAGTGATTTCGTGAACATTTTGAAGTTACCACGTATTACTGTACGCAACCGAATTGCCTATGTGAAGCACAATTCTCCTCCAAACACTGATACTTGCCCACCTGTTCTTTTCGGTATACAGTCAATGACATCCGAATATCGCCTTCCAGTACCAGTAGTTTTAATTGATTCTTTTTCGGTTAGTCCATGATTCGAGTTCCGACTTCTAGACTTGCTAACCCAACCTGTTTAGCGTTCTTACTTTTTTCCGGCAAATTCCGGAATAGCAAATTAAATTAGACTTCGACAGCTTGCTATCTTTTTTTATGGCAAGACAGCTCTTAGTGGGCCAAGGTCTCCTCATTATCGAAACTTCACGATCACACCCAGACAAAACGCATGTGGTAGGCCTCCACTGGACGAGTCCGTCTCAGAGATCTCTACCTGACAACGCACAACACTCACAAGACAGATATCGATGAACCCGGAGGGATTCGCACCCGCAATTCCAGCAGGAGAGCGACCGCAGACCTACGCTTAGACCACGGGGTCACTGGGATCAGCGCGCTCCCTATCATACTTCCACTTAATCCTTAATAATTCACTACACATCTTACCATTCTATCCTAGTGACAGCGTCGTTAAATAACCACCTGTATAAACAAATGTCTAAAATATTTGCTTTTCTGTCGTTACGTGTTACCAAATAGTTACATACTGGAGCACAATGTGGTTCGCAGTGAACAGAATACTTGAGAAGGTACTGCAGTCCCTAACTTCGCCATTTCATATTCTGATGGACAGCACTATGATTCATTGCATATTTATTGTGTCAAAGTTAGTGCAATGGCGTAATTCCGTGACTTTCAAAGGCAATGAAATTAGGTACTTTCGAGGAAGTTTTTATTTAACCGTGTTTCGTTTATTGTAACAAGATTCGTGCTAGTAAATAAATAAGCCTTCCCCCTCCCTGCCCCATACTCCTCTCGGGATCAGGTCAGACTTGGCTCCAGCTGCGCCAGTTTCAGTTTTGTATTTAAATAAACCCATTAATTTGTAAAGAGCTTTGCATGGAGGATTTCAAAATCATTTGAATCTGTTCGTATGGAAATGTGTGTAATCCTGCTGTCAGATACGGTACACGAGTGGGACATGTTCCATTTTGTGTAAACACACACACTTGCAGATTGCATACATGATGTGTCCAATTTACGTGAGCTTCATTTTATTATTTTGTTGTATTTTATTGATTTATTGCAGCCGTATGTAATCGGCAGAATTTTTACCTGATGCAAATTGGTCGAATGTGGGAGAGTGAAAAGCGCACAAGCGAAGGAACGCGAAGAGAGTTTGACTATTATAAGAAGTTCAGAGCTAACAAGTCTGTTATCTGAACTAGCGGGGAAGGTCCGTTAAAGATATAAGAGAAATTTTATTCGTTTCTAGTATTAAGTGTATTTTTGTTATTTACAAATTAAATACAATTAATTATAAAATGAAATTTTAAAGTGTCGAGCTGTTATTGAAAGAATTAATTGTCAGAACGTTTTCCCTGATTCTCATTTCTTCTTAGATCCCAAGCACACACACACACACACACACACATATATATATATATACATAAAAGTGGGCCGGGTAGCTCAGTCAGAATAGTGACTGAGCTATGGGCTGGACGATCCGGGATCGAATCCCGGTGGGGACGAGATTTTCCGTCCGTCCAGACCGGCCCTGGGGCCCAACCAGCCTCGTGTAAAATGGGTACCGGGTCTTTTCTGGGGGTAAAGTGCGGCCGGGGAGTGCTGGTGACCACTCACCTCCTTCTAGTGCCGCGGTCATGGAAGAGTAGAGGTATGACTCTACCCACCTTCTGGGCCACACCAGGCTTGTAATGGGATCACTTTACCTTCATATATATATATATATATATATATATATATACACACACATACCTACATGACGCATCAGGACCTCTTGTCACAGAGTCTTTCAGTGTGAGAACAGCACATGTAAATCAAACAGGATTTTACACATAATATAAACTTGTGAATTTATAGGAACTGAAATAAAAATTCTACGTATTTGAAGCTGTCGATTCCAGTGCCTACAAAAACTAAGGCGTCGGTCTGCGACCGCTCGCTTGCCGGAATGCGATTCGAAACCCGCCGGGGGCATGTCTGTCTGTCTGTCGTGAATGTAGTGTGTTGTCAGGTGGAATTTTTTCGTCGGACTGATCATTCATTCAGAGGAGTCCTACCGAGTGTGATATTCTGAATGTGATTGTGAAGCCTCTATAATGAGGAGGCACTGGCCACTAGGGGCCGTAGCGCCATAGGAGAAAAAAAATTAAATTTAAAGGAATGTACTTATAGGTTTATAATTTTCATGTCATTAACCAAAATCGGCAAGCTATACTGAACGTTGAACACAAATTCATTGGCATCTCAGGTAGGGCTACAAATTATTTACAGTATAATTGCAAGCGCGCATTAAGAACTGAAATTTTACCAGAAGACTAAACTCGTATTTGTTGGTATCACTGGTAGTAAGTGCATGCCTTGCAAATTTTCAGTGCAGTGAATAATCATATATTTATCTGCAGAGTTCCGATGCTCTCTGAACTCGTAAGTGCGTTTCAGTGTTTAGGAAGTATACACTGCCTCCATCTTCAGGGAATCTGAATTACCTCACTACACAGTTTTTTAGCTCGGAAAGCCGCGATCGGACCTATATACATGAAACGGTGTAAATTATCACTTTCGTCTGTTTCCTGGTCCTTGCCGCGGACTTAACAGAAATCACCCAAATATTATGTCATTGTCTCACCACCTTTTCTACATGCCTGGCAGCCATACTGATCACGAGTGATCACGTAGTGAGTCTGAGATTTTGGATGTGATTCTAATCCTTATTCTCACTGTTCCGTTGTAATAATTTTTTTCCCACCATGGCGCAACAGCCCCCAGTGGACCAAGGCCTCCTCATTATCCAGGCTTCACGATCACTCTCAGACACATCACACTCGGTAGGACTCCTCTGGACGAGAGATCAGCCCAACGCAGAGACCTCTAACTGACAACATACAACACCCACAAGAGACAAGTAGGCATGCCGCCAGCGGGATTCGAAACTGCAATTCTGGCAATCGAGCGGCCGCAGAACCACGCCTTAGATTGCGCAATGAATGGATCTTCCTATTAATTGCTCCAGTAAATTATAACCCATAATGTGGGTGTTTTTTCTTCCTTAACCTTTATGCACCAAGCATCCTATATATATATGACAGACGTACTGCTACTCCACAGAGTACAATTTTTATATATTTAGTCAACAAATATATTTAATTATTTTTTTAGACTTTCTGTCGCCATCTTCGTTTATTCTTCACAAAATGTCGTGTATTTCCTAATGTTATCCTTCTTGTTTCATCAAATATTCACATTTTACACAAATGGTGTGCTAAACTGTAAATGTCCAGCTCCAGGGCCAAAGGGTTAAAGTTTTACTGCCTAGGGACAATAAAATATCTCGAACGAAGACCAGACTCGTCTTCCATGAGGCCAGACGTAAGAATGTTTCAGTAATGTAGAAGTGACTAGAGTCTTCATAGCTCTTATAATTACTGATAATCTTAGGCACACCAGACTGAGACTTTTGTCTATGGCTAGTGAGTGTGTGCTGCTGTCGACCGTCCAGTGCTCATACAACAGCCCGGCATTACATCACAGACGCCCCTGCGTTACTACTGCCTACTGTCTACTCCCAAAATCTGTTGCGCTACTGCTGCTGCTCTGTTCGCCATCACTCTTGCTGTCAGTGCATCCAGTTTATACACACACACAAGCACACACGCACAAACACAAACACACTTTTCATGTATTGTATGAAAAGTGAAAGGTGCTTTGTCTCCTGCAGTCTCTATACTGTATAACATGAAATAGTAATCTTACAGCAATAAGTTATTGACAGTTTATTTAGCGACTGAGTAATCCTCCAGTACTGACTTACAGTTCATTTCATGAATGAGTAATCCTCAGTATTAACTCACTTAGAGTTTATTTAATGACTGACTAATCCTCCAGTATTAACTTATTTATTTTTACTTTATTTAAGAACTGAGGTATCTTCCAGCATTAATTTATTTACAGTTTATTTGCCTGAGTAATTCTCCTATGTTAGCTTATTTACACTTTACTTAACGACAATGTTGCTGGCTTGGACAATGAACAAACAAATGGCAGAGTGACTTGTGAGTAACAAATTTAAACCGAATTGTACGGAAGCGGTCGTGGACTAATTGGAGATGATAATCCGGAACGTGGCTGCAAAGACGAAGGTAAGTTAAATCACTTTCCAGGTCGAGATTTGAATCTGAAACCTTATGAACCCGAAGCACCAAGACTTATCGGACCGCAGTTTTTGGATACAAATATTAATGTTTGAATAACGTCTTTGATTTTTAATATTCTTTGTTTTTTGCATACACAATTTATAAGCGCATCATACGAGTCTCACAAGAACAAGCTGTTTCCCAACACAATTGACCCACGAGATTAAACGATTATTAAAATTCAGACCAAAAATGAGCAAATATTTTATTGAAACTAAACATTATTATGAAGAACTAATCTCTAGATGTTTCGATCCTTACTGACCCATCATCAGGGAGCACACAAATGTGTCAAGGAGCTGAATATTGGTGCATTTTATACAAACTTTCCTTAATATTCTTGAAGTTACCACTTGTTTTGTCTGTTGGGCATTAAGGAATTTCACATTCTCCATTCCATGCATTATAAATCAATTGTCACAATTAATGCACGGAATGGAGCATGTTAGATGTTATTATATTCAGTAATAAGTTTCAGTGTATATGTTTTCAGGTTTTGACGGCAAGTGTTACTTAGGTTGCAGTCTTTTGGATTCGGCATCCACTTGAACCATGAAATTGGAGGCAGCAATTTCCTCCGAAACGTAACGACGCAGAAGAGCGTTACTGAAATATTAAGTATGCTATGTGTGAGAGAGCAAACAAATGCTTAAATAATACTAAAATACATTTAAGGTCTCAAAATTTTAACCATATTGCAGTAGTCCAGTACGTGCGTCCATGCATGGTGTTGCGGTTTGAGAAGCCGCATTTTGTGTAAAACTATTCACGTCTCGCTGAAGCACCACGGCGTGTTGTGCCCTGTACGTGCCTTCAATCGATCCCGCTTCCACACCCTCGACTTGGGTCTCGCTGCGAGTTTTGAAAGGAGAAATGCGTTTTGAGATGATTTAAACTATGACCCGCCCAGCACCAAAATTCAGGCCGGAAGGCATTCCACACGCCTTCTGTTACTTATGGTTGCCTTATTCCGTGTCTGTCAGAATGTCTACAAACCAAATACGTCTACAGTTATAAAACCAGGCTCAAGCTTGCACTGAAGTACAATTCTGTGTAATGAGTGGTCCAAATCTACTGGGAGTTACTAGCAATCACTGCAGCACTGATAGCGTGTCAAAGGCCTCTCTGCCCAATGCTATATATTCATGCAGTCTCCTCTGGACAACATCAAGTACCCCAAACCTTTTGTTGGTAACGAAAACGTATCACGTAGTTACTTTATCAACTTCCACGTGAACGAAGAAGTGGCTTGCTGACAAGATGGGAACACAGAGAAGTACGATGGAGAGAGAGCGTAACCAGCATTTACATTTCGGGGACTCAGTTTTGCGGCCCTAGACACAGAGGAAATGTAAGGGAAATGTGTGAGAAGATCTGCGGAAGGGAAAAGGTTTATCACTGCTGCGAGACCGAGTGGACACACCGTGGTGAACAGTTTGAAAAAACATTTGTTGCAGGAGCCGGTGCGAAAACACAGTGGCGCACAGCATTGCTAACTGGTGGGTAAACGTCTTTTGTACAGTCAGTAGCGTAAACTACGTCAGTTAGAGAATGAGGTTATTTTTACATTCTTCCGCGTTTTCAGAGCTGGACCCCGAACATTCAGAAAGATGTGTCGATCCATGAGAATTTTTTCCGTGACCTCAGGACAGCGGAATGGCTGGAGAGTATTAACTGGTCATTCCTTTTAATAGAAGTACTTCGTTTTCCCTGTTAAGTATAAACTGAATCTATAAAATTAAAATAATATTATATACAATAGCTTAATGGCCAGTTTCAATTTTATGTGCAGTGAGACACTGCTAGGCTTATGAAAGAGCGCAGGAAAGGGCCAGTCTAAATAGTACAGACCTACAGTATGTGAGTTCCATTATACGTATTGCGGGACACATAACTTCAGTACCACACACAAATCCATTCCCATTTCCTGAACAAAAGGGCAGGGAGCTCAATGGTATAACAAAAGGCAGTAACAGATGCAGCACAAATGTGAAACTCATTTTCTCTTCTCATGCACGGAACGTTACAGGATAATTTTGCGACCGAAAATAATATCGTATTTTCGTCTGATAAAGCCAAGGATTTATCTAAATTGAATAACAAATCATATATGCCTTTGATGTTCGTAACTACTACTGAATCTCCTTGCTACCTACATGATAGCTTTAATATCTTCAATATCGTGTTGCAGGTGAGAAGCGAGAATTTCTTCAAAAGAATCCGGTACGATGGATGAAAAAGAGTAAGCCTTCAGAGTAAGGCATGGCTTACAGCAGGGTCTACCAAAAGTTTTTTGCTCGTAGACTTCTTTTGGCTTCAAAATAGAGCCTCACATCCTTGTTTACGTAAATATAGAGTGTCCGGATGATGGGTATCCAAAATTAGATATTTATATTTCAGAGCTGATTTTAGATATCTACAAACACACACCAGTAGCGTACGTAACAATGCGTTGCGTGACTTGACCTTAACTAAACTGATTGTCGCTTAACTCGCGGGTACAGGAGGTTTTTCAAATAGATATTACAACGTCCATACGAAATTAACACATCACCAATTAAAGAGGATCCTCGACTATTTAAAGAAAAAAATTCCTTTAATTAAAAAAGTAATTAAACTTTAAATTAGCCATTACAGAAATGTATCCACCTATTCCCTGGGAACTGGTTGCGGATCCGCAAGGGATCCGCGACCAGTAGGAACCACTGCCCTAGATATTAAGTAATTGGACACACACACACACACACCAAGTAAGACTGCTCTGGACAAGTGATCATCCTCACGCAGAGACCTGTACCTAACAATATACAACAATGAAAACAGACAAACTTTCATGCCACCAGCGGGAATCGAAACCTCGATCCAAGCAATTGAGCGGATGCAGACGTACGCCTTAGACCGCACGGTAACTTTAATCATTACAAACTATATTTGTGAGATAGAATAATGACTCTCTATTTTATACTATGCGCCCTGTATGGAGCACTATACCCAATATACCTGTATGGCGGGCCGGGCATCGCACTGAGGCTTGCTTATGGGATCAGTGGAAGGTTCCACTCAATCTTGTTTTTATGAATATCCTGTAGGGATTTCTGTTGCGACAGTGCCGTTGTGAGCTGCGGGAAGTGAGAAAGTAATTCGCAGTGGCACGCAACAAAATTGCTTTTATTCCAAATTTCGTCTGAACCGTCCTAGTTGTTTCAGAAAACGACATGCGGCGAAACTTGACCGTTACTCTTCTTAGTCCTTTCTTGCACGTTGTGCCATACAAGTATAAAGTCAATACAACATAAACATTTTACGAACTGTGGTACTCCTATAAGCCAGCGGTTCCCAAAGCGTGTTGCGCGGATCCCAAGGGATACGCAACCATTTCCCAAGGAATAAGTGGATAAATTTCTGAAATAGCTAATTTAAAGTTTAATTAATTTTTTAATTACAGGAATATTTTTTGGTTAATAATAGTCGGAGATCCTCTTCAATTGGTGATGTGTTTATTTCGTATGACCGTTATAGTATCTAATTAAAAAACCTCATGTACCCGCGAATTAAACGATAATCAGTTCAACTTTTGGCGCCGGAATTATTTTTTTTAATTTTAGCACACTCTGTATATAAAATGTGAATAACACAGGAACCAAATAAGTTAGAATTATGAAACAAACTGCATTTTGAACAGAAAAAACGGAGGGTATTTACCGTGTTTAAAATATTCAGTACCTATATTTGTTGAATACATATATAAAATGCAACTTTAGAGGTTAGCGGTGCGGTACGACCACTATACTTGACATTAGGCGTCAAAAGGTTAATTAAGGTCAAATCACGCAATTCATTGTTACGTACGCTACTGCTATTTATTTGTATCTACCTACAGTCAGCTTCAAGATAAAAGTATCCGATTTTGGATACCCATCATCCGGACACTCTATATTTACGTGAACAAGGTTGTGAGGTTATTTTTCGAAACCAAAGAAGTTCCGCGAGAAAAAACGTTTGGGAGACACTGATCTACAGACCTCAACAATGAGGCGCCCTAGGCCTCAGTTGGGCTGTTGCTGGCTCGCTGATCGAAATAACATGGCTGACTCTGTCACTAACACTGGAGGCATAACAGCGGCGAGAAGTGATTTACGACATTTCTCAGATAGAATAAAGGCTCTGGATATGGCAGAATACATGGGACGAAACACTGACTTGGGTTTCGTATTTATACTTGCATTTTGGAAATGGGAGAAGGGCCCATCTATGCTTTTTTTATTTCTTTGTTGCAATTTGTGCCGAAATTGAGGGAAGGCCCTACTGGCATGGGAAAGATTTCCGAGTACGTTGGGAAGACTTTAGAAGGACATGTCTAAGACATACATATCTATATAGTAGACGTTAAAATTCCATTGATATGGATGGTATGATGACCGTGGGATATGGCGTGGTAGGCGTTCAGCATGCAAAGGGAGAAAGTTAAGAATGGGAAGAGACATGAATATCGACAAAGCACGAAAAGAGAAGAAGGTAATGTGCATGAAAGGAAGAGTTGACGGCACCCTTAGCTTCTCCCATCACGACAAGCACCGACTTACTTCGAAGGGCAATAACAATGGAAAGTATCGTAACCACAGTAACCAATTTTAGACGTGTGTGAAGTGTATACACGCGATCTAATGAGAATTCAAAATACAAAAGCGCAAAGAAAAACGCTGTATGAAAACTGTGCGCACTGTAGTAAGAGTTCCGCCTTGTGCCTTTCGTTTCTGCGCTATTCCTTCTGCCTTTGTTCCCACAGGCATGCAAGTGTGTGTAAAAATGTCTGGGTCCGTGTTGTAGTCACACATTTCTTGATGCAGAAAGAGGCTTAAGTAGAATAAGTATCCAAATCACTAAAAAAAATGTCTAAAGTGTACAGATGTCACACATTTTTTATAAGTCACAATTGTGTTCCTCAGCCTAGGTACAAAAACATACTTTTCAGTGCAAATTTATGTAATTAGAAAAATATTCAAACTATTATAAATATTCGGTCTAACACAACTGCGTTTTTATTTAAAAGCTACATGTTTCGGTCTATATATCGACCATCATCAGGCTAAAAAACATAGTCATTCAATACACAAAACATCATAATACTTTATGCGGGATCCCAGAGTTTTACAATATTTTTGCTTCATAAAAAAGTTGTAAAATTTTGTATGGTCGATGGTAACTGAAGAATAATAGTGGGAATATAATATTAACTTATTTTTTTCTTGTTACTAGCTCCTAACAACAAACTGGTAAAGTGGTAAATTTATATTTATATAAAGATATATCCTTAGGGAAACCCAGTAGTGCTATTGCACTTCATATATGGAGACTTTTGGTCTGGAATGCAACGCCGTGTAATCTGGAACATAAATACAGACGTCTCAGAGGAATCTGCTATCTACATATTTTGGAACATACAAGTCACTGGAATGAAGGCATCATATGTTGTCTTAGTAACTAAATTTTATTACAAAAATTTCATAATTTTTGGGAATTTTCGGAAATCCGTTTTTGTATGAAAAATACGGATCTAGGAAAAAATGTGCTCAAGTTGAATTGTTTGCATTGCCTGTAGTTTTGTCTTTCTATGTTTCCCATTCCGCTTGTAAAGCACAGTATCTCTAACAGGAACTGGGTTCTTTCTAAATGCTTCCAATATCATGTGACATTTTCACTGCAAAGCTTGTGTTGAATAATTTAATTCTGTAATTGGTTTTAATTCTTGCAAATTTAATGCCTGAACTAGATTACAAACGCAAATACGATGACATGCCTTCAATGATAAATTGGAGAAGAGGTTTGTTAATTTCGTGTGACGTTGTATTATTTTCTAATGGATATTTACGAGATGATTGGATTCTGATGACATCAATTCTTAATGAGGGGGAGACAGAGAGAGAGTAAGAGAGAGTGAGCGCAGGAGAAAGAGAGAGAGGTGGGGAGGTAAGCCGTGTCACGAATTGATGGCTGTGAACAGACATTTTATAAAGACCTATATATAACAGGAAATGTGCTGACACAATTTTACAAATACGCATATTCTGCAGATATACTGCTACGAACTACATGCAGGTTAATTAAAAAAAAAACTTATTCATTACCTAATTCAGAGATATATCACATTTGGTATTCCGCATGGTTAACTTCTGCGCGTGTTCAAAACAGAACATTGTTCATATCTGTATACCTTTTGACAGAGAAGGTGAATTTCTGTCATTTCAGCCAGCCGTATTGATGGATAAGATTTTGTTGTTTGCCTGCGAGTGTGTGTGAAGGACGCTTAGGATTTCAGGATTCTCGTGAAAGAAAGCACAGGCAGGTGCATAGAATCACAACTAAAGCCATCTGTTTGGTGCTTTACTGCTTCGGGTTGCGTTGCGTTGTTTTTTGTCCTGCCAAGTGTACATACTGTGTACATACATACGTGTAATTACATTCATACAGGTAGGCTTTACCCGTATTCCAGCTTGTTCTTAGCTGAGCCACACCCCACTGGAAATTACACCAGTACATTCAGCAACAAAGTGATTTTTAAATAATAATTTTACATTCTTATTTTTACTATAAGCCGTACAATAAAGTCCACCATGACGAGGTTAATATTCCTTACGGATGAGCTGTAAGCCGCTGTTTGCTTTCGTGACTTGGCGCTTATGCGTGCAGATTAGTTAAAACTATTTGACACGTTAGTCACAAAATTGCAAAAAAACGTATTCCTTCGCGTCGCCGTCCACTGATCTACAGGTAACAACTCGAGAAGCGCTGAACGGATTTTCACAAAATTCGGTACGTGCAGATTACAGTAACATTCGTCCAAACATCACTATTTTGTGTTTGATGTTTGGCACCCTGTTGTGTTATCTGTACTGACAAACAATATTTCTGCGTCGTCAAACACGACCTTTGTTAGTAAACAAAAGTTGTTACATTAACTCTAGCGAAATGTGTTCCGAATTATTCAGTCTACTTCAGGCTAATAGGTTAAAATATAAAATTGTGTAAATACTGAATATAGTGTGTCAGTTTACAGGGAAACATGATGATTTTTATAATAGCATAAACAATGTCATAAACAAGAGTGTAGAGAACTGAGATCTTATTCCCAGAAAAAAACCATTTAAAATTTTGTACTAAGGCAATTTTATAGTTTTATATTTTTTATATTTTGATTAGATCAACGTAATGATGACCAATTAAGCAGAAAAATAAGAAGATAAAGTTAATATAAAAAATTTTATTTACTAAAGAAGTGTGTGTTTGACGGACTATAAGTACAGTTTTTTCACTGTTGTTTGTTTACAATCGTGCAGAAGTATACTAAATGTTTAAAACCGCGCAGAAGTATAGTAATTGTTTACATCCGTGCAGAAATATACTGTTTACAACCGTGCAGAACTATACTGTTTACAACCGTGCAGAAGAATATTAAATGTTTACAACTGTGCAGAAGCATACTGTTTAAACCCTGCAGAAATATATTAACTGTTTACAAATGTGCAGAAGAATACTGTTTAAAACAGTGCAGAAGTATACTAACTGTTTACAATTGTGCAGAATTATATTGTTTACAACCGTGCAGAAGTATATTAACTGTTTACAACCGTGCAGAAGTATATTGTTTACAACCGTGCAGAAGTATATTAACTGTTTACAACTGTGGAGATGTATACTGTTAACAACCTTTCAGAAGTATACTAACTGTTTACAATTGTGCAGAAGTATATTAATTGTTTACAACTGGGTAGAAGCATACTGTTTACAACCGTGAAAGGGTATACTAACTGTTTACAACTTGCAGAAGTATACTGTTTACAACCGTGCAGAAGTATACTAACTGTTTAAAACTGTGTAGAAGCATACTATTTACAACCGTGCAGAAGTATACTAACTGTTTACAGATTGCAGAAGTATACTCTTTACAACCGTGCAGAAGTATACTGTTTACAACTGTGCAGAAGCATGATATTTACAACCGTGCAGAAGTATACTGTTTACAACTGTGCAGAAGCATACGGTTTACAACCGTGCAGAAGTATAATAATTGTTTACATCTGTGCAGAAGCATGCTGTTTACAACCGCGCAGATGTATACTGTTTGCAACTGCGCAGAAACATACTGTTTAAAACCGTGCGGAAGTAAACTGTTTACAACTGTGCAGAAGCATACTGTTTACAACCGTGCAGAAGTACACTGATTACAACCGTGCAGAAGTATACTCTTTAGGAACCTACAGAAGTATACTAATTGTTCATAACTGTGCAGAAGCATACTGTTTAAAACCGTGCATAAATATACTAACTGTTTACAACTGTGCAGACGTATACTGTTTACAATCGTGCAGAAGTATACTAACTGTTTAAAACTGTGAAGAAGCATACTGTTTACAACCGTGCAGAAGTATGCAAACTGTTTACAACTGTACAAATGTATACTATTTACAACCGTGCATAAATATACTAACTGTTTGCAATTGTGCAGAAGCATACTGTTTACAACCTGCAGAAGTACACTGTTTATAACTATGCAGAAGCATACTGTTTACAATCTTGCAAGGGTATACTAACTGTTTACAAGTTGCAGAAGTATATTTTTTACAACTGTGCAGAAGCATACTAACTGTTTAAAACTGTGTAGAAGCATACTATTTACAACCGTGCAGAAGCATACTATTTACAACCGTGCAGAAGTATACTGTTTACAACCGTGCAGAACTACACTAATTGTTTACAACTGTGCAGAAACATACTGTTTACAACTGTGAAGAAGCATACTGTTTATAACCGTGCCAATGTATACTAACTGTTTAGAGCTGTGCAGAAATATACTGTTTACAATGTGCAGAAGTATACAAACTGTTAACAACCGCGCAGAATTATAGTAACTGTTTACAACCGCGCAGAAATATACTGTTTACAACCGTGCGGAAATATACTAACTCTTTACAACCGCGCAGAAGCATACTAACTGTAATAACCGTGTGGAAGTGTACTAACTGTTTACAAATGTACAGAATTATACTAACCGTTTTCAAGAAGTTCTACCTGTATTTCTGCGAATAACCTCAAAGCATGTCGCTCAGTGTTCATGGAAGCAAAAAGGTTTTGAAACAAACAATGCCAAACAAGAAAGAATATGCCTACTTTGTGCCAACAAGGCACATCCAAATCTAACATGCAGATCCAGCTACAGGGCGAATATTATGAAATTTTTATGCCTTGCGCACATTTCCCTACTTATTCACTTATACATGACAGTTGATTAAAAATTATCAACGAAAGTAACAACAAATTAAGAAGTAACAGGTACTAAAATGTATGCTTCGCTATTCCAGAGATGGTTTGGTCGTAGTGGATAAACAAATATGTCAAATATCTTCTTGAAATAAAAAATGCTACCGATATTAAAAATGCGGATAATGGATCATATTATTAAACTTAACTGCACTACCTTCCGACTAACAGTTTTCTAGATGATTTTTCCTCTAAAATCTCAGTATATATTTCTTGTTTCCTTTGCTTTATCTGTACATTGAGCCCAAAGTAGTATGTTCATTTACCCGCTCTAAAATTGCGGAACTTTTGTATATTTGTATTCCTTTATTAGCGAAATTCTATATATTTCAGTACTGTTGAAATAAAAATCATTTATATGTTGCCCATGATGCATTTATACGCATGCATGGCAATTTAAAATTTCTTGCATTTATCTTAATCTTCTGCTCTTCATTACTACCCCTCGTCCTTCCTTCCTTCGCTGCTTGTTACTTAGACACTGCAAAATGCACAGCAGGACCACATGCCTTCTACGGCCACCAACTACAATTCCAAGCGCAAAAAACCTGGATGTGATTCGGAGGTTCCTACTGACCATCCTATGTCATCTTGTAGTTTCAGAATCGAATCCGGTTCGTTTCACACATTGTCTAACGTTTTATATCTTCTGTGAAATTTGTCACTTACCCTCACAATCCTCTGGGGTGTGAACGTGTATTCTTGTCGGCACTACAGTGTTTTGAAGCAATCTTCTGTCTCAATCCACAGGGCAAAATTGTCCCCTTATACCCCGAAGAGGGAGACGGCATGCACGTCCTAAACACTGGACCTATATACCATACTACAAAATGTAAACAAATTTAGAAAAATTTTTACCATGAAGAAGGAAACATTAGATCCATTCGAAACACTACTAACCCATAGTAAAGCATGCTGTGTCACATTATCAGAATACAACAATACCCAAAACTTCTGTTTCGGAAGGTGGAGCCCTTCAGTACCATTATCTCTTATTCACGCCCGGTACACCAATAGAAATGTGACAGAGAGAATGCAAAAAGGCTAGTTGCAATTCATGTGTTCATATCTGCTACTAAATTAGCACATAAAATGCACGATGCTTGGGAAACACTGGCTAGTGAAATACCATGTTTATCGGAAGCGAATGTACGGAGGAGGTTACGAAACGAGGCCACACTGAAGTTCTCTGGGGTGTGTCGACATGTAAGGGTTATTGTTATGTCTTGCAATTGTGAGCTTGTAATAATATCTGGGAAGAGGAAGAACTTCCAGCGAGCAACAGAATTTACACACATAAAAGGAATGTTTTTTGCTCGTGCTGGAATATTAAACAACTGAATTCAGAAGTATATGAGTATTAAAATATGCAACTCCAATTACGTCTTTCGAAGCAATTCAGTGTGTAAAATAGACCATTTAGATATTTTTTCCCTAGACTTAGCGAAGGGGAAACTAAACTGGGTACCACTCGGGATCGCTGAAAAATTAATTACACAGCTTAAAAACGTCGTCCTTAAATATTTGAACGGGTTTAAACAAGGTTCTTTTAGACAGGCAGTCCCTCGAGATGTGAATTTTAATATTCTCCGCTTTACCTTAAGTTCGAAGTCAAAAGAGATATCGAAAGCCGAACCTTCAAATCCATTGATTACTGCATATACCACTTGCTTTAACTTTTCATGAGTATTCATTTTTCTCATACAGTGTGTGGCGTATCCCACATGATTCTAACAGCGACTCTTTCCCTAAACGCAATTTGCTGAAAAGCTTCATAGTGAACACGTGTTATCATTGTTATACATAAAAGCTAATGTTTGCTTATGATAGGTGAATTTCAGTCCTCAAAGCGCTGTAATGGGCACAGAGCTGCATCGCCAGTGTTACCAACGTAACAAACACAAATTTCAAACGCCAGTGACCCAGTTTCCTACGCAGTAAAGTTTAACATGTTACTGGGAAGAATACTAATTAAATCCCTGATGCAGCGCCAAACACACACGCAGTTCCCTGTGTCTGGGACACAAATGAAGGGCAATACAGAACGAAAAATTGAACAACAAAGCATGACGCTCCTAGTAGTGTATCGCAAATATGCCATTAACTGCAAGAAATTATGTACGTATTCATGTTGCGCAAAAACAACAAAAGGTTTTGGATTCTCTTGTCGATCAACGTTAGGGTTACTTTTTTAATTAGTTACAACACCTGGTAATCTATTTTACATACGTGGGTCCGTGCATCGTGAATCGAATTTAATTATTGTCCAACAAGATGCGACTTATTCAGTTTATTACATTTCAATAGGCAGCTCTACATGTTTCGGGTGTTAACACCCATCATCAGGAGCTCGTACAACTGTAATTACAGCTTCTGGTATTGATTATCCGGATCTACTGCCATCCGCTCTCATTGGTGAGTTGGAACTGATTCATGTGTATCGTCC
>Ga0136643_10004860_pt1 | contig 18754 bp, 11 predicted proteins | sample TergutLab28metaG_FD_96883 | JGI IMG/M metagenome (GOLD analysis project Ga0136643, IMG submission 96883) | Labiotermes labralis P1 segment gut microbial communities from Petit-Saut dam, French Guiana - Lab288 P1 (version 3) (version 3) | ecosystem: Host-associated > Arthropoda: Insects >...
AAATCAAAAAGTCAAGTAACTACAGAAAACAGCCATATTGGGCACTGCACACATACTTCGGAAAGTGCTAATGTAAAAGTACAATAGATTCAACACTGGAACTAATGATATAAGCACCATGAATAGTAAGAACAGAATAGCTGCAACACTGTATTCCCTAGGGACATAGTTTGTCTCAGGAATATAAGTACAAATACCCTGCATAAAGGAGCTGATGATGATGATGATGATGATGATAATAATAATAAATGTTCTTTACTGGTGGAGTAATGACAACTTTGCATACAGAAAAATGTATTTTATGTCCATTCAACAGAAAACCAATGTCAGATGTTGGAACAAAATGCATGGTGTCTTATGTGTACCAGAAATATATCTTGTGTGCCAGACAGTAAAATTATTCATTGAAAATTCTCAAATATTTAAAATAATAATACAAGTTAAATAAATTAAAAAAAGGTCATTTGACCAAATCACATCCATAGTCAATTTTAAAAAATACATATTTACTAATGTACTAGTTCTAACATTGGATTACTGTCTAAATATATGTGTTATCATATACAAGAGAATATGTAAATCATGGAGTCTATAAATGATAACAGGGAGCCATTTCAGTACTATGAGTATAATTTAAAATATGTGTTACAACCCTTCTGAGTCCTGTTTTTACACATGTTGCATCCCTAAAGGGGCTCATTACACTAAAATAATTTTATCTATCTGTACTTCTGTTTTCATGAAACAACTTAAAACCAGCTAAATGTATTAGGCAATAATTGAAAGAAGTCAGGTAGTGAGCCAGAATTTTTACATTCCATCCATCAGTTTCTAGCCAGATTCACTTGAGGGCATGATATAATTACAAGAAAACCACAGGAACCGGAATATGATATAACCTCACCATGCTTCACCACTAGTTATCAGAAGACATTATCATCGCGGAGTGCAAAAGGACAGACACTTGTTGATATGAACAATCGGTGCATATCAATTTGCTAGCATGTAATAATAAGGAACACACCAAACAAGTTGCAGTGGGTGGGAACAGGTTGGTACCAGGAGACAAACGTACCACTGAAACAAATGCAACATTATGTTGTTGACTCACAATAATAAAATTTGCTGGTGCCAGTCAGTTATTAGTAGTTGACTTTGTGTCGTCAGAGGGAAGTTGAAGATGAGCAATCATCATATGAAGCTGTGGAAAATATAGTACCAACTGTTTCAGACTCTTTGGTGTGTTACGAGTGTTCCGGGTCAGCCAAACCAAAATACTGAGAAACTCACATATTATTTTATACCTGTTTAATGAAGTTCATGTTTTGGTGCCTGAGAGAGGATTGGAAAATATGTGCATAGAACATGGGTGACATTATCCTCATAAGTAATGTCACTGTGTTAAGTACAGAAGGTGCCTATTTCAGTAGTAAGTATACCTTCTTATTTTGCAAGTGCTGGGGTTTTTGCAGAGTATTCCATTCTTATGGGATATAATACTGTGTCACCGAACAATCAGATCCCAACTTTTTGAGGCAAACAGTTTCCTCATTTTCAAAAGCCAAAATGTCTCCTTGGGCCCTCTTAAAGATGAGGAAACTATGTTTCCTTGAAACATCAGAATCTGTTGGTGTAGTGTTGGAGCCTCATATCTCAAAAGAACAGAATTCCACTTCCTTAATATAACAATATATACAATATAATCACCCATCTCATATACTCTACCAGAAACAGTTTACATGGTGTAAACTAAGAATTAATCAATACTGGAAGTCAAACGTACGTTTAAAAGGCAAGGAAAACTTCTGTGTGACTGGATTATTTGTAGTGATGCAATTGATACGAAACTTTTATTTGGAAGTAAAAGGACACTATATAGTGGTCCAATTGTAGTGCAAGAAACTGAGTGCTCTATGTGAAGCTGTACCATGATTTTCTGATCCTCTTTCATTCAACCACAATAATAAAACAGATATTTATATATGTATGTACTTACCACTTCAGAAAGATATCTACATTTTAAACATCTATGAATTAAGTCTGACCCAGGGGTGCAGTGAAAGGCCAAACCATACCTCCAAAACTCTGACACACCGGTCCTTTTCAGAGAGTCTTAACCCTCTGGTCACGTAAATAAAACTGCAACACTATGCAGCCTGACAAAGCACCAAAAGAATAAGGCAGAAGTGAAGAAAGAATAGTTTATGACATATCCTCGCCAAAAAGAAACAGTAAGTATACTTGTAATGTGATCTATGTAATAGCATCATACAGAAGATTTTTTCATTAATAACAATTACCCACAAAATCGTGTTAACTTATAACAATTTTAAGGCCACAGAATTGCACCATCATATAAAGTCAGGTAAGGGAAAGTATGTAAACACATTCTGCCCCACCCATCACCTTAGCAGCTACTGATACTTGCCACTTGTGTTATATCACTCTCTTTATTTTTCTTCCTTGCTAAGATAATGGTGATGGTGGCAGGCGGTGCAAAATATACATAGGGTGAAGGATACGAAGGCTGTCGTGAATCCAAACCATTAATGTTCTTTCCCTGACCTCAGTATAGTTTGCTAGAGCAGCTAATGTTCAGTATTTACTTCACATAATTCTGTACTATATCACTGTTTAAATCAATCCACTGTCAATTATTATAGTCATAATTATAATGATTAAAAGTGGACACATATTCTAGTTCTTTTTTGTGTTTGATTCATGTTTTCATCAAATAGGGCTGTATTTTAATATGTCTGTTCCATTAAATTGTGTTGAATTCTATACTTACTTGTGCTCTCTGTGGTCTTAGGACTGCTCTGTTCCAGGTCATCATCCAATGATGTGTTTAGGGATGGTACAATAATTACCACATCCCCTTCGTGCTGGTAAGAATGTGGGCCCCCATCTTCCGATGACAGTGGTGATACGTACTGGGAAGGAATCGAGCTGAAGAAAGATGTGACACAAGAGGAAATAAATCTGTGGAATATTACTGAGCTCAAGCCACACAAAGAAAAATAGTGAAGGACAACACTGACAGCACTTTAAGCTTTACCCTTTACACCTACTCTAGTACTCCTTCCCCGAACCATCTTGTCAATATCCATCAGGCCAAAATGCTTCTTGTTAATGCAGATTTTCACTACCAACATCTTGTGAACAGAACAGGTAGATGATTGAAGAGGAATAAAGCTACGTGTGCTGAAGACAGAATGTAAGCAACTTACAGGAAATGTAAGGGATCAACCTACAGAACTTCTTTCAATGGCATCATTATACTGAAGTACATTTCCAAAAAAAATTTGACAACTTTATAAATGTTTTGTGACAAACAGACAATATGTGGTGAAGAGTTGTTGAAGTCCCATGTCCCCAGTTTGACAATTTCTCTGTTAGTACTTTAAGTACCAGCTTAAGTTCACGACAGTATGTGTGTTGTGTGTGTGTGTGTAAACAGACAACAGCATCATTTTTGTCACAAATAAGACAGGCAATGTATGTACAATGTAATATTCAGGTGTGTTCATGCAACCACTGTTGCCCCAGAAAAGCAGTAAGTATTACAAATTATGAACATGTGTCACTAGCCTTAATTATCCAGCACACAAAGCGCATGCGCCATATTATATTGTTATATGTGGCCTGTCTGGCACAACAATATTTTACCACACTGTCTCACAAACAGCACACTTTCGGGGAAAAAGTACAGAATATAACATGCTTATTTTGATTTCTTCCACAGCCTTGTCTGAAATATTTTTCGTTTTTATACAAATCGAGTGAGACACTATCATAAATGCACATTGGTATTCATGTCAAGTACCCGTTAATCTTTCCAGATTTTAATGAAACTTAAATTTTCTTGATATATTTTTGAAAAATACTCAAATAAAAAACTTAATGAAAAATCCATCTAGTGGGAGCCGAGTTATTTGGTGTGGACGAATATGACAAAGCTAACAGTCAATTTTCACAATTTTGCAAATGCGCCTAAAAAGAAAACCAAGCTGTCTTATCTAATGAATATTGAAGTTCTGTCTATACAAATGTCAATTCCTCAAAGTTAGTACTACGTTATAAGATGGTTAAATGGCAAATGATTAACTTCTAGAAATTCCAGCCTTCTGGGATGTTATGCTCTGTTGATTGGTAGTTCTGGACTACTTGATCCTAAAGGCAATATACTCTTTTGAAATGGTAGTAGCTGTTTACCAACTCACATGACATAATCTCCCATAAGACTTGTATCTTCATCAGCATCACTTTGACAATGTGAGATCTCACAATAAATGACATCTGCTGAAGAAAATATAAAATATTATGTGTGAGATTTATGGGATGTGGCGCTCTGAGGTACTGTACTCTTCTATCCTGAAAGTGGTGGCAGTATATTCCTCCAATAAATCAGTTAATTTCTATGGTAATAAAGGCATTATATCCCAGAAGATGGCCTTCATGAAACATACCGATAATTAGCTGTGGTGTGACAAATGGTTGTTGAGAGTGGTTAAGTGCATATTACAACTGAACATTAAGATATTTGTATTTTTACTGAATATACAAAATAAAGCACTTATAATGCATGATATTACAGTCACATCACTTCATCACATTGCAGCATAACAATGTCATCTTCAGGGAGTGCATACAAAGCTTAAACCCTTTCTAGTAACTGGATTAGTATAAACTTCATAACTTTCAATATATTCTGCTGCTAATATCAGTTAGTACATGAATACAACATGTGCATTTTCTTTCTAATGTATGGCAGACATTATGTATAAGTCATATATAACACTCTTAAATACAAAATATTTAAAACATATAAAATATAATTAAAGATGAGACCCAAAGTTGTGGCAGTACATATTCAAACACCTACTGTAATCTTAAAGGCTATGAAATTCATAAATGTAATCCTCTTTACTATAAATGATTTTAAGCTTTGTATGCACTCCCTAAAGATGGCATTGTAATGCTGAAACATGCTGGAGTGAAGTAACTGTAATATCATATATCACTAAGTGTATTTAATTAGTACATTAGAAGAAAACATTGATTCAAAATGCATGGAGTAAATAATTTTAAAATGAAGGTATCTGTTGTGTGGAAATCAGATGCAGAACTATAATGTGATGTAACATGTACTAAGGAAAATGGCAGATGTGCATGCACACAACCACTTCATGGGTACCACCAATATCCATCACCACTTAATGATGAAAGTCTCTAATAAAACCGTCCTGCAATATCTATTGACTCAATTGCTTGACTTATGTAACTTGAATGTAGAAGACATACAGCTACCCTCTACTGCCTATATATTCTACATAAAAATTACATTTTCTACATTTTGGTTTTATAAGTGAATGTATACTGTAAAGTCTGGGATATCAAACTATAAATTGCAGTTGTAGATGTTGCCTTCATACCCTCTTAGTTTGCTTTGGTTTGGTTTATGTTCATCCATTCAGTCACATATGTAACACAGGATATGTCAATTACAGATCCTTAACTCTGATTACCCACTCTTAGTTTTGGCAATACATGACATTCAATCCACAGTATACAGAAGACATTACTTCCATAGTCGAGAAATTAGAATGTGTCTTTGTATGTAAAACAGATGAGGTTCAAAGCACATAGAATCATGTGAGAAGTAGTCACAGTTTACACCAATAAAAGGTAATGAACATTAAAAACTACCTGAATTATACACTCATTACCACATATAATCCAGAAGATTGCCACATGGACCAAATATACAGACAGACTGACCTACCAACCAATCAACCAACCCCACAGAGGACAGTCCTCCTTGAGAAGCCAACAGCTCGTCAGCTAGACAAGCAAACCCTATATTTTAAGAAACACAGAGTTACAATACCAGTTGCACATAAGCCTGTCACTTCTTCCAATCCTGAGCCAAAAGAATCCAGTCCAAACCCTCCCCTCCAATTTCTGTAAGATCCCTTTAATATTTTCTTGCCACCTATGTCTAGGTCTTGAAAGTTGTCTCTTTCTTTCAGGTTTCCCCCACCAAAACCTTGCACGTATTTCTCTCCCATTTGGGCCACATGTCCTGCCAATCTCATCTTCCTTGATTTGGTCACCCTTTGCATGATACAATATAAAACGCACATATCTGCATTTTTAATAGGTGCATGATGGGTATATTTTGGATTGGACAGAGAGATTTTTAATCCTGGCTTGCATGAGGAGCCATTACATACAATGGTTATCACAGTGACATACTTTTGTGGAAGTAAATTCTGGTATCCTTTATTTGACAAAAGGATGAAATATTAGGATTACTTTCTTGTGGGATATGACACCATACAGTCTTGCATGTGTGGCTGCTTTAAGAACCTCAGAGAATAAAATCCACCTACGCTATTCCTGGTGCTTACCTGAGTGTAACTCTCTTCTTTATCCTGTGCCCGAGGTCTGAGTACCCTCTGTGCATAGGCCGGTGTGGTTGAGATTCATTGAAGCTCTTGGATATGGGTGTATTTGGTTCTGAAGACTGCTTATCTACGAGGATAGGCTTTGGCCTTAAAACTGCTGCTGAGGATATGGGAGGAGTCGGAACAGATTGCGACGTTGATACTGTGAGGATGTGAGGGTTATGAAGCGTGGTATTGAGGCAGGGTGTCACAGCTGAAGTTGTTACTACTGCAGTGGCACTGCCTGTTAAGAGGAGAGGCGAATCGGGTGAGTGGTGGAGTGGCAGAGCTAGAAGACGCTTTCTGTCTTCCATATAAAGCTCAATGAGCTGGTCAAGTTTCACTTCAATGTCATCCACCTGCAAAGAAGAATGGAGAAACATAACAATGATGATAACAACAACAACAAAGATGAAGATGACGACTGACAACAAATGTTGAAGTTAGTCAGTAAACACTGCAATTCGCTCGACACAAAAGCGGTTTATTGTGCAAATAAAACGTGGTTGGCACTAACAACATGCCACACTGCATGACACATCCAGAACACACAAGTGACACACACACACACACATATATATAAGTCACGGACACCAGAACAGTAGCAGCAATCAAACATAGTCGAGTCCACCACACAGTGTTTATACCCTTAATACTTCCTCCTACACAATATAAGAATTTTATACTATGCTACGTTAACAGTCTTGAATACCTATGTCATTACGTAGGGTCTTAAAATGCACTAGATCCAACAGTCTCGTCAATAAATGTGCTAACTGTTTTATTCCATCAAAGTGTTCTAATACTGGGTACATACCACACGTCTTCCAAGTAGCCATGACACCACTTGCCCTCTATGAGCATCTCAACATTAACACGACTAGACTCAGAAGCCAGAATAGTTCCTTAATCTGCCAACGATATATTGACTGGAGCCGAAAACCTATTGTACATTACAAAGTACTGCCTGTTCGCAATCATATGGTGCGATGCACCAGAATCACATACTCACTTATCCGCAAGTCTTGTGCTATTCACTCTTACTGCCGAAAACGCTGAACCTCTGGTATTGTCCACTGATGATGAGCCCATGCTGTCCGTCACCTCTGATTTATTCTTGTCACCTTTCAATTTCCGACAATTCTTTTTCAGATGGCCAACCTTCCCACAATGAAAACGGATGTGGTTTTCTCTGTTGTCTTTGGTGGACTTCTTCGACCCACTTGGTTTACTCGACGTTGTTCTGATCGCCACCGACTGAGACTTCATGGTTGACGCATGAGCCACGAATGCACTTGACTCTGTCGCTGTCGTCGATCTCTGCAACCGTTTTTCGATCGCACACGGTGTATCAAGCAGACTGCTCGTCGTTCGCTTGTTGTCATCGACTCCCAGACGTTGCTCAAATCCTGATACTCAGCGACGGTTGCCAGTATCTGCCCATATAGTAGCTCAATCGGTATGTCGTGCGACCTTCGTAGACGCAGCTCTGTATTCATGTCCGAGGATAACTTCTCAACTTTAACGACATAGACAGCAATGTCCATTTCTGGTTCGCGCTGGAGCTTGAAGAATTCCGTCATCAACAGCGAGTGGTTGAATGCTCTGTTCATACACACTGATGAGCTTGTGCCCAATGTCTTTGCAATCAAGGTACGTCAATACCAAATCCGCAACCGGTTGACTCAGCGCACAAGCGATCAACGCCGCCGTCCGGGCGTTATCACGCTCCCACGCCAAAAAAGTCTTCTGATCATCTTCCGACACCTTTTCAGTGTTCGTTATATTGGGACTTTTCCGCGATCCGTCAATAATTGACATCATATCACACTGTTCGAAGTGCATGTTTATTTGCCATTTCCACTTGGCCCAGTTGGTTTTACCAACCAACTTGTCGACTTTTATTTTAGAATCCAACGCCATATTTTCTTGCATTACCAATATTCAATTACACACAATGAACTGAATATGGAATACTCTAACGTTCACGACGTACGACTTTTCCAGTTGCAATAACAGCAGATGAAAATAGTTCACCGATATGTATTATCTCTTTACGACCGCACTAATATAGAGTCTGTTGCAATCGTAGGCTGTCCAAAAACAAAAAGCCACACAAATAACCTCACTTCGCATTGCACTTTTACCGAGTACGCGCACTATGCGTGATCTGGGATCATAACCTGTTGAAGTTAGTAAATGATGCACTTCACTCGACACAAAAGCGGTTTATTGTGCAGATAAAACGCGGTTGCCACCAACAGCATGCCACACTGCATGACGCATCCTAAACAACCACGTGACACGTACATATCTACTCGTAGGTCATGGACACGAGAAGAGTAGCAGTAGTTACTCATAGTCGAGTCCACCGCACAGTGTTTATATCCGCAGCAACAGCAACAACAGCAACAACAACCTACATACAAATAACGGCTACTTCATTACAGAGCGAGGAAAAAGTAAAAAAAATTCATCCTAGACACATAGTGAAAATTTAGACTATTTGTTCCCCTGCAAGGTTATTAGGTGAATGACATGAGGATGGACACCTAAGAGGGATGAAAGAGTAATAGAGTTGAAGGAAAGAAGAGTGATAAAGGAAAGGAATAAAGGGGTTGAGAATAGTGAAACATGGGGTGGTAGGAAAGAAGGTGGAGAGAAAAGATGACATTATGTAGAAGGAATGGGAAAGGAATGAGGAAAATGTAGGGGAAGTGACCAAAGTCATGGACGAAATAAAGGAATGGCTTCCCCCAACATGTATGACAGGTCATGTGCTGGCACAAGTGTGCACAGCACATTTCATTAAGTTGTGCACCCAGGGAATTTTACTTTTCATTTTTTTAAAGGCAAAAATTAATTGACAACTCAATCATAAAGGTTCATTGTATTTACCAAAAAACCAAAGAAACTAAAACTTAACTGAATTTCTTTAATTAACAACTAAACTCCACTTAAAAAATGAGATACAAAGTACCAAATTTTTGATGTAGTGTTAATGAGGAGAACACTGATATTCCAGCACACTTTGTATATGTGCCTAAGTGTGTTTAAAGTACTAGCAGTAGTAGTAATAGTAGTAGAAGAAGTAGTAGTAGTAGTGGTGGTGGTGGTGGTAGTTGTTGCATTTGTTGTTGCTGCTGCTGCTGCTGTTGTTGTTGTTGTTGTTGTTGTAGGAGGAGGATTAAGAGTAGGAGTATTTAATTACATCTCTCTCTCAGCTACATGGATTATGCAGCATCAAAGGGTAGGTGTCTGTGAATGTGAAACAGCACAACACACAGAACTAAACTGTACAGACTATTCTCAGATTAAATCCCAGTACTTTCATGGAAAATTTGACGAAAACCAATGGAGAAATTGTCAGGATTCAGTCCCTGGGTTTAATTTGAAACCTGGAACCTCAAAATGATACACTGGTTTTAATAAGAGAAATACATCATCCAACGACAGTGCTGCTGCCACCGCTGATGACAATAATAACAATGAATGATTCTTGGATACATGAACAACAATTTTTCGACCCACAAATGTAACAAGGTCTGGCTTTTTTGACACTTTTCCTACATGATGATGTATAATGTTGCAGTCATTCAAAGCAACATAATTCCTCACACCTTTCATTAAATCTATGTCTTACTCCTCCCAAAGTAATTCAGAATTACTATGCTGCATAAACTTTACTCACAAGTAGGCATAAATTTCATGCAAGTGGTTACTGTGAATGCACTTGGAGTCAAGACAAAATATTCTCACCTGTCTTTCAACCTTGACCACTCTTGAAGCTAAACTAATTTTGGAGGCATAAACATCTTTTGCTTTCGAACCTTGTTTTCCCAGGATCTGGTCCAACCTGTGAAAAAACAATTCTATACTGTTATCATTCTTGCTGGTTGTATCAAGGTATAACATCATTCTAAATTCTGGACAACGTGTAGAATCCTTACCTGTGCTAGAGAACAAGGACTAGTTTACAGTCACTGTAATTTTGCATGATTTTGTTTATGTTTTCATAAGGGAAAATGGTAACAAGATATTATAAAAACTGTAATTTGTTTCCAGTTTTAGAATTTAGTTAGCGACTGTGATGCAAATCATGCTTAAAAATGTTTAAATTATTGAAAACAAATTACTTTGGAAAACAGCTAGAACATAAGTAATTGAGGCATTACTGTAATATAAATTTCATACACATAAACCTTTATAAAAAACAATAACATTTTTCGTTCATGTAGGCTAAACAGATTTATGATCCATACTTTTTAGTAATAATGAGTTTATGGCAAACACCAATACTGATCTTACAAAATTTGCAGTCTTCTTCCCACATGCCAAGATGAAAAAATTGGTTCACAATTGTAAGCCTAAATCATTGTAGAATCCCACATTCCAAAGCTGCAAATTCTTACACAGTTTAAATTTCACAAAGGCATCTAAAATTCTGTAACTGGAATCTTTATCATGAGAATTACACATTTTTATTAAAAACAATGAAGCCAGTTCTTCATATACTTTGTAATTTAATAAATAAAAGTTATATTTGTGATCCAGAATGCTCTTAAAAAGTTCAGAGTAAATATCATGGTGAAAAATACTTCAATAGTGTCTCAACAGTGCCAATACCATCATAAAATTTAGGCCATGATGAACAGTGGCTTATTAATACCACATAAAAGCCTGTATTGTGTTGGTAACCTTTGTTATTTTTGTAATATAACAAATGTCATACCGGAAGTTCAGCCATGTTTGTAAAGTGGTATGACATTTTTCATACATTAATTAATGAACTTTCATTTCCATATAGTTAAGAGAATATATATAATTTTACATTAAATATCTAAAAGGAAACTGCACTGTCATGTATGAATTTGTCCTTTTTTAAGATAAAATTCTATGGAATGTGATTCTTAATTTTTTGGCAGAACACTGTCATTTAGAAGATACTTCCAAAAACTGATGAATATTTAGGTAACAAAACTTCCTTTCTTTGTATTTTGTTTTTGTCTTAAGATTAAAATCCTTACTTCAAACACACACACACACACACACACACACATGTAATTATTTGTTATTAAAAAAAGTAATTTCTGTACTGCTGAGAACAGATAACTGTCTTACAAATATACTAAAATATGAAGCTCTTAAACAGAATATGGTATTTGTTTACAGTACAGCTGAACAAAAAAAGCAACACTGAATTGATTAACAAACATACCTGAACTGGAGGTTTTTGACTCGGTTCAAGAGATCTGCATGCCCAGAGGAATATTGCTCTATCACATCCTTAACATCGTAAGGTTTAAGAGCTTCTCTGAACTTCTTACGTGCCACAAAATACTTCAGCTACGGGCAAGACAATGAATAAACACCATTCGTAACCGTGAAACACACCACAAACCACACCAATGAAGAGACATAACACAAAACAAAAGAAATTACGTGTCTGCACACAACAAAGAAACTTGCATGTCACTTCTTGCAGTTTTCATGTTTCCTTGTGCAAATAATGAGCTGTTCAACCATATTCACGTTCAAATATATGTAAAAAAAAAATTGAAAGCTGAGTTAAATAAAACTAAAGACTTTATTTTTTCGTGCAATATAAAAGAAGGTACATGTATGCTTCTAGTCAGAGATGCAAGAAGTTTGGTAACAGGTGCACCTATAACCCGAAAAACCTAAAAATTTATGGAAGGTAACTGCTAAGGTAGCATTTATAACCGGTTTGCGACCAGCATACGTTCTGACACTACCTTAGTATCTTCCCTATGAAGTAACTTAAGTTTAATGGCAATAAAAGACTTCAATAAAATATGTAGCTATAGTTGACAATGCTGTCAGTTAAGCTGGTGATGTGAAAATCAAATACAAAAGTGAAGAACCAAATAAAATTGGACATAAAATTATTAAAGTATTTCTGTCAAAGCAATTAACATATCTTAAGTAGTAATAAAGACCACAGTACACATTCTGTCCTTAACATAATCCAAAAAACATTCATCTCGTATGAACAATACATAATGAAATAAGCCAAAATTTCAGTCAAAATCTTTGCTTTAAAAAAAACATTTAAATGTGTATTTTATCAGTACATTTCTTTAGAACTTTAATCAGAATTCATATGTTAATCTATAGTGAAGAATTTTATTGGCACTTTTGAATGTCGGATATAAATTAAAGAGAAACTATAAACTTAGGTTATGCAATTACTGTAGAAAAAATATTAATTTTTTAAAAGTTGGATTAATGCAGATAATGGGAATCATGTGGTACATTCTGATATCGATGAACCTTCAAGGAAAAAGCGCTGTTAGAAATGTGCCGACTTAGATGTGCATAACACATGTACAAAACACACACACACACACACACTTTTCTCAGATACAAAACATATTTTCATTGCCACACTAACAGCTACTACATGTTGTGCATTCAGTCATGGCAAACTCAAACTTTAAACATCAAACCTCTACTTCTAACAAACGCTGAGAACATTCTAACATTACTTATCACAGTTCTGAAAGACAAAAACACTGGAGAAAGATATCACTGAAGTGCTACCATTTCTCTTTCTCATGCCAGCTTCAGAAAAAAAGAAAGCTTTGCAATATTGTTAATACCAACAACTAATAGCTTTCAACATTTTGCCAACCACACCTCACATGCCATAGTTGATGCCACCAGAGCAACTGCATCAATGTTGAAAAAATTTAGTTCCTGCAAATATGCATAAATGTATAATACAGTAATGATGATTATATTGCTGATAATTATGAGGGTAATAGTAATATTACTTTTTCTTAAAATAATTTTTTATGAGTAGCTAAAAGAACTTCACAGAAAATTTTGAACACAGTTGTAATTTAATGTAGACAAAATTTATTTAGAATTCTAACTGGCTGTTCAAACACCCAAACATAATTTTTTGGATGTAAAATTTATGACCATAAAATTAGGTGAAAAACAGCAACAACATTTACTGTTTAATTTATTCATTCACTTCATATCTATGAGGAGATTTATGTGGAAGTGTAAATATTTTTTATTGCAATTTTCCCCCTTGTAAAAAGAGTACTGGCAGTGAGGTGCGTTTGGCAGGTTGAGAGCTACTGCAATAGACCATTGCACAAGAAGAATAGCAGTGAAGACGTTTTACTGCAGCATCACAGGACGAGACGCACTGACAAGAGCAAACATGAATCAATCAATGCATTCCACACCATGTCATATTGCTGGCACAGGTCACAGACACAGATCGGAGTTAGGCAAGCTAGACCACAACACATGTTGGTGCTAATGCATAGAGATACCATTCAATTCCTAGTAATTTAGCAACATTTTAGAACTTGTAATGAAGCCCAGAAAAAATATTGACAATATAACAAAAACATGACTCTATGTAATTTGGTATAATATGATGCAAATGTTGATTATAAACAAAGGGACTGAGGCTGCTTCATGATATTCTGAAACATTTAAAACAGCTACCAAGGAATAGTGGATTAATGAATATTCATATAAACTTATCCATGATTTATACTGTCAGTGGTTTTGAATTGTCTTAAAACTTAACATCTGGGAAGGGCCTCATATGCTTAATTTGCTTCAAATACCTCAAACATTAGGGTGACATTATAAATAAATGTAAAGTAATCATCATGAAATCACAGTGATCCAATTACCCTTAGTTTCCACTGGAAGAGGGCCTGTGTCACATTATGTAGACACATTTTCAAAGCACTTCACTATATAAAATATTAGAAAAATACATTATGTAGCACAGTGTCACTCCCAACTCACAAATTTGGAGAGTGATCATGCTCTTATTACTGACAGTAAACGTGTAGGCATTACTGTGGAGTGAACTGGCACAGTATGAAGTTCATACTAAGTATTATGAAATCCACTACTGTGGAGACATGGCACACAATGGACATACACCATGCGTCCATCTTCATTCACTGAATAAGGAAAACAGACTAAAAATATTTAACTAGCTTTAAGAATGGTTAAATAAGTAACGCACTTTCTAAAATTTAAATATATGCCAATGTTTGTTGCATCCTGAAGTTGCACCAACATGTCAATATACATCGTAGCCACCATGTTTATTGATGAATGGAGGCAGACAGAGAGAGAAAAGTGTCTAAGTAAGAGTAAAAGTGGGAATGTGATGTTATTTGGCTATGGAGTGAAAGCCAAATTACAGAACTTGTAATTGCATTTTCACCATGTTCTTCGTACACTAAATGCAGTTTATTTGAAAATATTTACCACTGCTTGGAAACTTTTGGTAACCTGTTTAATTATATTTACTTCCAGTGACTTAATCCTCCATAAAAGCTGCAACTGCCATCCTGCCTAACAACCCTTAAAATGTTTAACAAGCAATACTCATTGGCTTCAATGAATTTTACAAATCTGTACATACATATTATTAGCACTCTTTTCACAACACTGGGAGAAAATGAAGGGGGGAGGGAGGAGGGTAAGAATGTACAGAGGGATGGTCAGATCTGACTTCTGCATATGTAAATTATATAAGCAATGGACATATTTTGATGACACCTGATACGACCTTCATATAAATGTCACTTAAATAATATTGTGCATGAGTGTATGATGTGGAAGCAACACTAATAGAATTACCAAATTGCAGAGGCCATTGTGACATCAGAAGCATAGTAACATTTAGTACTACTAGAAATCACTGTAATGATGACAATTGTAGAAGTAATAGAAACTAACGCACATATATATATATATATATATATATATAAAGTAAGGGCAATTAAACTTCATAAGAAATGCACACACTATTGAGGAAAAGTTAAGACTGCAAAGTACAAGGCAAAACATTGCAACAGTGCGTCCTGCAGCACTGATTTTGGTTTTGGAGAGCTGTGTAGTTTAATCAGCAGAATTAAAAAGGTATGTCTACAGGACTGAAGAAGAGAATTGTGACATTCACAAGGAAAAACTAAGGAACTAGGGGAGAGGTTGTAAACTCTGGATTTTGTGTTCTATCCCAGTAGGAAATGTTTCGTTACAGGAAATACCATCAAACAACAAAAACATAAGATCATGAGTAAAGTTTTATGGAACAGAAAGTCACATGACCATAAACAATGTCTTACAGAACAGTAAGGCAATGAACTTAACTAATGTTTTATAGAAAAGTAAGTTACATGACCATAAGTATAACAGTTTGTGAAATAGTATGTCACATGGCCATAAGCAATTTCTTAGAGAACAGCAAAGCAATGACCATAACATTTTAAGGAAAAGTTAGTTACATGGCTTTAAATAATGTTTTATGGAACAGTAAGTCACATAACCATAAGTAATGTCTTACAGAAGAGTAATGCAATGTCTATAAGCAATGTTTTATGGAAAATAAGTTACCTGACCATAAGTAATGTTTTATGGAACTGTAAGTCACATGACTATAAATAATGTTTTATGGAACAGTAAATAACATTACCATACCTAACGTTTGATGTAAGAGTAAGTAGCATGGCCATGAGTAATATGACATGAAGTAATAAGTTACATTAAACACTTTATCATCCAACTAAAGCACAATATATAATATGTAGATAAATTTAAAATTATAAAATATTTAAAAGTGATCCACTTTTAAATATTTTATAATTTTAATTGTATCTATATATTATATATTGTGCATTAGTTGGATAATAGTGTTTAATTATCATTGATGCATGGTGCAAACATGAAGATTAATAAGTTACATGTCCATAAGTAATATTTTACAGAATGGTATTTGATGTTGCTTGGCAAATATCTACAAAATTACTAAAGTTATATGGACCAGAAGTGTACTCATGCCTCCCCTGAAAATATAGCACCATTAGTGTTAAGACAGAGCTCACAGCATGGGAAACAGTGGGTATCTCAGAAAGTAGTGGTGAACATAAACAGTGGGAAAGTAAATAAATAATGCACCTGCGTGAAAATGTAAGGAACTGAATGGTATCTCTTGGAAAAAATGTTACTTATTGTATGCTGTTGGAGTTCAGAGAATATGGCACATTACTGTTATCACTGGGACACATCAGCTCTCACATTGTATGCTAAAACAGAACCCATCCTCCACAACACAACAAAAAATATCATTCAGAAAGGAGTTTTATCTCCAATTTTGGTTCTGTTTGAATTCTAATCAAATTTATGATAGTGAATGGGTATGCCTCTTAGAACTGAAGTATTAGAATACAGCAATTCTTGGCTGTAATATGTTTATTACTTAAAATTATGTTCTTTACATTTCATTTTATAGAATAAATTATAACAAATAATGAATACAAACATTACGTGAACATCATAATATATGGCATAACATAAAATTTAAGTGTGACTGAGTTCAACAATTGAATTTATCTTTTGCAGTGTTTATTATTTCTGCTTTCTTATGCCATTTCCCTATTTCACATAATAATTATGCAGTGTTTTCATCACAATTCTCCTGAACACTACATGACTGATCAAATGTTCTATATTTCAAATACTTTTGCTCTATTTTATCTTCCTAAATGATCCATATTTAGGCAAACAGAATGAACGAGTAGTGGCATGTATGACAGCAGAATCTGATGTTAGCTCTTCCACTAAATAGACAATAATGGGAAGAGGCATTTTTATCACTGTACATATTTTAATTTTGAGTTAAGATTTTCACATTTTGGAAGCACATCTTTAAATATCTGCTCAAATTGTACCGAACAGCATACTCGGATAATAATGCAGTCATAACAGTTGTGGTAAAATGCAGTTGGGGTTCCAGAGGATGGGTCTGTTCACGCAGGTCAAGACTCTCTTCAGACTGCAACCAACAGGGAATACAGTGTGGAGTACCTCTGTTGCACGTTCTTAACACGGCCAAGCAAGTCAACATGACCTGCTGAGTACTGCTCTATCACGTCCTTTACATCATACGGCTTCAGTGCCTCCTTGAACTTGCGCCGAGCTACAAAGTACTTCATCTATAATATTACACAAAATGGGAGGAAAGACAGTAACATTAAAATGAATATTCATTATTACTTAATTTATCTGAGAGTAGAGTAGCTTCATTCACATGGTAAATCAGACAAGAATATATATTGAGTATGTGGCAAACTTACTAATGATGTCCTGTATTTGTCATGATTCTCAGTTTGGTTGACTGAGCACCTCAAAAATATGAGTTTAACCTAACAATAAAGAATGTTGTAACAATCAAACATTTTGATAATGGAGGCAGCAGCTTACAGGGAAAAACTAGCCGAAGTTTGCAGCATAAATTTTGTCCAAACTGTGAACTTTCTTGAGGTGGCATTTATATAAGACAAGGAAAATGATGCCGAAGGACTGCCTAATTTCTAACTATTTTTAATTATTCAGGACTTTTACCCAAACTGAAGTTTACTGTTCCCCTTGCAGTGTGTGCTATATGTCATTACAGTGGCTGTTTTTCCCCACACCCCTCTAAGAATGATGTATCTAACCAGCAACGTGCACACAGTATGTAATTATATGGCACATATATCTACTGGTACTGTCAATTTTCTGGGCAGAACCCCTTTCTTTTCTTGTTTTATATTACTAACTTTTCATTTGTAATTTAAGAAGGAATATAAGGAACATTTTAACATACAACATATCCTGTTAAGTGGATAATATTAGAAGTGTTTTATTCATGCATTATAGGTAACTGGTCTGTGGTCTAAATGGCTAGAATGAATCTGGAAATTATTTACAATACCCTTATTTTACATTTTTTTATATTGTAGGAACCCAGCTTGTACACAATTTGACCAAATAGTGACTGACATAGTAATATTTCTTACTGGCAGAAAACCTTCACAATTAATTCCAGGAACTTCACGATATGCTGCGTCTAGAAGTTACAGACAAAATAATTTATACAACAATTCAAAACTGCACAAACGGTGTGATCATACAGTCATTAATTTAAATGGACATTTAAGGAACCTTCAAACACCAATTCTGAAGAGATAGGAAGAATATGATTTTGATGCATTTACTTCATATTTCAAAATTCAAAAAAGAATTATAAGAATTATTACTAATTCCGGCAGTCGCGATACATGCTGACAACTATTTAAACACTTACAAATACTTTTACTACCATCACAATACATTTTCTCCCTGCTTGTCTTTGTAGTTAAAAATAGAGATTTCTTCCAATCCAACTCTGAAATTCACAACCTAAACACACGTTACAATCGAAACCTACATTTACCTTCCACAAACCTTACATCAGTTCAGAAAGGAGTGCT
>Ga0136643_10004862_pt1 | contig 18752 bp, 11 predicted proteins | sample TergutLab28metaG_FD_96883 | JGI IMG/M metagenome (GOLD analysis project Ga0136643, IMG submission 96883) | Labiotermes labralis P1 segment gut microbial communities from Petit-Saut dam, French Guiana - Lab288 P1 (version 3) (version 3) | ecosystem: Host-associated > Arthropoda: Insects >...
CAATTATTATACCAACTACTGCACATATATAAAATTTATAAAATTTACACATTAAAACATTAAAAACGCTCCGACATGTTTCGGTCCTAGAACCATCATCAGGGAGCCATATCGTCCTTGCCAAAGTCACATTAGAAATAGTCACAGATTAATTTCTTTTTACAAGTTGGGTTTTGTGGCAGCATGCTGTTTTGTGTAATTGTGATGTGCATTCTGTGCTTCTTTGCAACGCAACGAAGCACAGAATGCACATCCGTAGCAGGGCACTCTTCGAAACATAACATTACACAAAACGGCATGCTGCCACAAAACCCAACTTGTACAAAGAAATTAATCTGTGACTATTTCTAATGTGACTTTGGCAAGGACGATATGGCTCCCTGATGATGGTCCTAGGACCGAAACATGTCGGAGCGTTTTTAATGTTTTAATGTTTAAATTTTATAAATTTTATATATATGTGCAGTAGTTGGTATAATAATTGAGTAACTCGACAACATGCACGGTGTAACAACGAAAAAAAATTACGGCTATTTTATATTACACAATAATCCGAAAACAGAAAATTAGGCTCAATTAGCCTTTGAAGTAATTATTTGAGTATCAACCAGGTACTTACTTGGGCTTTTGTTCAAACTGTAGCAAATACATAGCGTTGTTTATTGTCCGAAGACTTGTTTCTAGGCTCTATATTCAAACTCATCCATAAACCTGCAGCAGCAGGTTTTCTTGAGTGGAAGGGGAAGGCAGCTAATACAACTCCATACCCCCCCCCGCCCCGCCCTTCCATCCAGCACCTCACACCCTAACCAATCCAATAGCCAAACTAACTCAACTTGTATTGTTATCTGGAAGAACACCCCTGTGGGGCTTCAGGGCTGGCGGCCCGCTTTGTTCGACACATTCCCTGATGTGCTTACAAATTCCCGCTGTCAAGTTTTACACCATGCTCCTACACGGAGGGGCAAGGAGGGATTCGTTTGATTTATTGGGGGCCCGGAACCTGGGGCTAAACGCTCCATCAGGAGATATACAAAAGTCTCACACCTCGTCCGCTCACCTGGTTACATGTTGCTGCTCTATTACCTGTCTCACAAACATAAGGTAATCGAAAATATTTGATGTAAAATGTCTGAAGAATAATGACTATGATAATCAGGATGATATTTATAATGGTGAACAGTCGTGAATGCATTGTAATCTCTCTCTGTTGGTTCCATACACTTTATACTTACAGATACATTTATAGCATTTTATCAATAATTGTATCACAATAAGAAGTCAGAAAAAATTTTATATACATGGGGTCCGCGCATCGTGAATCAAATTTAATAATTGTCCAACAAGATGCGACTATTCAGTTCATTGTATTTCTGTAGGCAGCTCTACATGTTTCGGGTGTTGACACCCATCATCATGTATCGTACAGTAGGTATTCATACCTACCGTACTATACACATGAATCAGTTCCAACTCAGCAACAGAGCAGATGGTAGTAGATCCGATTAATCAATACCAGGAGCTGTAATTACAGTTGTACGAGTTCCTGATGATGGGTGTCAACACCCGAAACGTGTAGAGCTGCCTACAGTAATGTAATAAACTGAATAAGTTGCATCTTGTTGGACATTCATTAAATTCAGTTAAAAAGTTCGCCACTGAACAATTGCACTGAAACAGACAAAAATGTAAGCTTAGGTTGCTGTAACATTTACGTTTGAAACTTATTATTTTCTACACTTCGGAAGCTTCCCATCTGATATTCCTTCTGTTACGGGATAGAGAAGGGAAGTATTCCCATAGTGTGTTAGGTTTGTTACTGTATCATAAACAACTGAAATTCACGTCCTCACAAAACACTGGAATGTTACGTGATACAGTGCTACATGTTTCGTTTCGCACTAAACTTCATCAGGCACTTATTATTACAGCAATATAACAAAATCTAAATATTGGCCACATATTAAAATGATAAATGTATACATAAATATATAAATATAAATAATGCTTGTAGAAAAACACAACTGGGTGTTTCAGAATAAAGTTTGTTTATGTAATTTATACTATATTTGTCAGATATTTTTAATATCACGATATAACAAATTACTTGCTCTTTTTATTTTTTGTTTTTTGTAATTTTTCCTGTTGTTTTGTATGGGTAAGAATCTTGGTTGTTGACGTAGCGGGAGGAAAGGAAGCTAAGGTGTTTGAGAACATGGTGTTGTGGAGAATATTTGGACCTAGGAGTGAAGAGGTAAAGGGGGAATGGGGGAGATTGATTAACGAGGAGCTAAATGATTTGTACTCCTCACCCAATATTGTGCGGGTGATAAAATCGAGAAAAATGAGATGGGCTGGGCATGTGGCGCGTATGGGTGAAGAGAGGGGGTGTATATGGTGTTGGTGGGGAAACCGGAGGGAAAGAGCTACTGGGGAGACCTAGGCGTAGGTGGGTGGATAATATTAGGATGGATCTCCAGGAGGTGGGATGTGGGTATATGGAATGGATTGAGCTGGCCCGGGATAGAGACAGGTGGGGGACGCTTGTGAGTGCGGTAATGAACCTTCGGGTTCCCTGAAATGCAGGGAATTTCTTGACTAGCTGCAAACCAGTTAGCTTCTCAAGAAGGACTCTGCACCATGGAGTCAGTTATAGCGTTTTCAACAAAACTGTCAGTATTTGAGACAAAAGAGCGTCGAAAAATTGCATGACTAATTTTGAAGGAAATAAAGAAGAAGAAGAAGAAATCTGGCATTCTATCATATATAATTCTAGCATGCCATTGAGAGGAATGAAAAAGACTCACAACACTTCGGGCAAGACGGTTGATCTCCCGAATGCGGTGACAAAAAAGAAGACAGCAAGTTACAGCTAATGTGTGAAACAAATATACCTACCAAAATATCGATAACTCAAGTTCTGTCCAGGAAGATATTTAAAAAAAAAAAACTTGCTCTACCGCGTAAATTGTTGACATAACAGCAGTTCTCTGAGGAATACTCAGACTGGCCTAAGTATTTCATGCCCGACTTCACAGAAATCTGTACTGTGTTTTCCAAAACACCGTCAAGTGACACAATTTTTCGTAAGAACATTTGAAAACAAAATATTCTAGCTTTTCTGTGCAAAATGTGACGCCTTGGTTCACAGTCTTCTACGGTCACAAGCACAGGTATTACAAGTTACTTCCCACACCCTCTGTTCCACACACACAAACACAAACACACACTCAAAGTTAACCCATTCCCAATCACAATTAAAATACTACACGTCAGTCATTAACACAACACTTTATTCATATACAAAGGTATATAAGTCAGATCGACATATTTCGACCTACTATGTCATCCTCAGGCCCTCCAAGAACACAGATCTAAGAGTTGTTTAGGTTTTCTGCATTGTGGTATCCCAAATGCTTACAAGTTTCGGTAGCGAACAGTGTATAAACCATTCCCAATCGCTGAGTTTTGCAAGTAGAAAGTAACAAGACGGGTAATGTACTAAAACGTAACACCAAGGCGCCTTCATGTAACAATTGTTGTAGTGCAAATGCAATACGTCTTACATATACTGAATGGGTGTGTAGCCTTATGCATCCAGCATGCAAACCGCATGACTGATATTGTCATCTGTGGTCCACCTGGCTCTACAAACTTTTTCTACGTTAGCCATAAACGGCACGATTGTCAATAAAAGTTACTGAAAATGAAATTTGTGTTTTGTCTTTCTGTACAGCTTTTATCTGAAACATTTCTCATTCTAAGATGAATGGAGAGAAATATGACAAAATGTATGTTAGTCTTCATGTAAGTATTTGTTATTCTTGTCAGATTTAATGAATTTTGAATTTTCTCGACAGATTTTTGTATACTCTAACATCAAATTTAATGAATTTTTAATTTTCTCGACAGATTTTTGTATAATCTAACACCAAATTTACTGAATTTTGAATTTTCTCGGCAGATTTTATATATTCTAACATCAAATTTAATGAATTTTGAATTTTCTCGACAGATTTTTGTATAATCTAACACCAAATTTACTGAATTCTTAATTTTCTCGACAGATTTTTGTGTATTCTAACATCAACTTTAATGAATTTTGAATTTTCTCGACAGATTTTTGTATACTCTAACATCAAATTTAATGAAAATCCGCCTAGTGGGAGCGAAGTTGTTCCGTGCGGACAGACGGTGGGATGAACGGATAAACGGACAGACATGATGAAGCTAAGTGTCGCTTTTCACAATTCTTCCAACGCGCCTAGAATTTAACGATGATTCCTTAAAATTCATAAAATTCATTAGGCGACAGTCAGAGCTGCCGCGCAACTAAAAGCTGCCCTTTGACCTTTTTTTTTGAATTACAGACAGCTGCTTTTGTACAGACGTATGAAGCTGTTAGAAGAAAGTGAGGAAAAGAACGAAATCATTCATTGTATCTGTTTTGTAATGTGAAATTAACCTTTAGAGACCATGGGTGAATGAATGGGCCACCTGCTGTAGCATTTATAAACTCTGTATTTATTCACAGATTGCTGTCTCACTATAAGTAAGGAATATCCTACTGAGCATTAAGCAGTTGGTCTATATAATTTGGATGGGCTGTGTTTTGTGTGCGGAAGAAATTTAAACTTCATAAAATTCAGAAAATTCTCAGCCATCATGTATTTAGAGTCTGCAAAATTCCGAAATTTCAGCAGGTTATTTGATAGGCTACGTAAAAGAAGACAAGCAAAAAAAAATCTTCAAAATTTCCAAATTATTAGTCTTACTTGCTACCAGTAATTTATAACTTGGGATGCTTATCTAATAATAACTTGGTATGTACATTTGCATATGTGTGTGGCTGATAATCATCTGAAGTATAATTTAGATACGCCATGTGTGTGTTTGTGTAATTGGTCGTGTGTGCACACAAAATGCCCATGGTTACTGAAAAAAAAATTTAATGCTTAAAATTTTTAAAAATTTATTTTCCCAAAGCTTGATACCTGAATTTCCCTTCTCAGAGGAGTGTACAGATTTGATGAAGCTTTTAATTATTCTGCCGTAATATTCTTCACAGGGGGATGCAAAATGTTTTTTATACAGAAGAAGGGAAAGAAAAGAACTACAGGTCATGTACTGCATGAAGTGGATTGAATGAATTGTGGCTCAAAAATATAGGCCTTACTACAGAACCATAGGGACCTTTTGGGTTATTTGTCGAAGAAAATTGTGTACAAAAGAAAAACATCTCATTGACAGTATTAGAGCCAATGAACAGGAAAAATTGAATTGAATTCTATGTGTGACACACTTGGTTAAGATGAGGAGCGCAAGCAGAATGTAACTGGGAAAACCAGAAGGAGAGAATTTGACATTCAGAGGACCGTGCATCGTAATATTTTCTTGTAATAAAAGCCAACAAGTTGTGCTATTTCTCAACTTTATTTTGGTAAAGAACCCTACATGTTTCGGACAGACATATTGTCCATCACCAGGAGTCTTAATACTGTATTCACAGCAACCGGTATTTGTCATACTAGTTATGTTGCCTGCCTGCTAGCTAGGTCGAGATGGAACTCGCTAGCAGACAGTCAACGTAACTAGTATGACAAATACTCATTGCTGTGGATACAGTATTAAGACGTCTGACGATGGACAGTATGTCTGTCCGAAACATGTAGAGTTCTTTACCAAAATAAAGTTGAGAAACAGTGCTTATTGTCGGCTTTTATTATAGGAACAGAAGGGCAGAGATATCTATTGAGAAATATAGACATAAATGGGGAAAGGTTAAGTAGATTTAGATCATTCTCCAGTATGATTCTACAAGGAATACAAATTTACTGAAAATGTTTGTGATGCAGTTACCCCATGTCTTTCGCACTTCACTTTACGATATTATTTCTCCTTCTGTATAGAAATAAGTTTTACTGCCGTTTGTCAATTCACGCTTTCCTCGTCCAACAACCTCTTGGCTCCTACCAACACCACTAGATACCTACACATGAAGTAGGTCACAACTGGGCATGTTTTTTGGTGAAAATGCTTCTTCGTAGTATGTGGGAAGTACCGGTTTGAAACTAATTTTTAAACCTAATATCTTTAAATAATTTCCAGGATTCGTTTCCTTTCATGAAAGCGGACATCAAGGCAATACTATGAAAGAAGCTACTATAGCCTTCATGCTCGCTGTATAGGCCTGTGACATCTACAGTTTTCTTCAACGTTTGTGACAATTTTCGATTGCTTGCATCGCGCTTACTTTGGACATTTATCATCGATTCTTTAGTTTGATGCTTGCCAGTAAATTAAGGCATTCATTACAAAATAAATTGCCTTTCAAATAGTTGTGATACGGTGACTTCTGTGATTGAAACATCTGTATTAAAGAATGTAATATTCACCCTTCCTAATACCTATCCCACACATACGGTGGCCTTTATATCTAGCTCATGTACAACACATACATAATAAATACATACATAAATAAGCAAGTCCATCCTTACATCATTTATATATATATATATATATATACATATACATATATACCTACATACATAAATACATACGTACATACACTCATAGACATATGTTTAAGATCACTACCAAGAAGCGTGTATTTAGAGATTAATTAGTCCTTGTCTTTCTTTTATAAAATGCAGTTCTACTTTAAGCAACAGTAACTATACTCTACCGTACATAATAAATTCCGGTTTCTCAAAAAATCTAATAACTATTTTAACGCTGCTAATTATCTCGAAACCTTCCGCTTGGTCCACTATGCATTTCTCTTTACTGCCTAATTATATGAGCAATTCTTCACAATCGTGGACTTGGTAATTAATCTATTATTACTATATTTTAGACGTTTCGAATCTCATCATTTAACTAAACGGATCCAGGAGCCTCATTTTGCAGTGTGATCTTTATCACACAGCGCATACTAGTCATTAATTCCAATTAAGGAAAACCACAATTGTATGGTTGAATATTTATAGCACCGAAGCTTATATTGTAGGACCTTATTACGTCTGTCTAGTTGCATTGAGGAACGGCGTTTTCTGATTAAACTTGTGACCTAAATGGCCTCGGTTTAAAGTTGAATCCTTTTGTAGTCACCTAACACCTGCAAACTTGGTGAAACAGCTCTCTCATCGCGTTGGGACGAAGCTACAAAAACAGTGCCTTGGAATTCGTTATTTCCCACTTGGGATGGCCGGTGGTAGTGACTGCCGCCACGCTGTCTCCCAACTTGCTGCATGATTCTTCACTTTCAGACAGAGTGCACAAACCTGTGTCTCACGGGTCTTCGGAAAATACAAAACAAATATCCCACATCTCCACGTATTTTAAGAGGCTCATGAAAGGTAAAGGCAAAAATTTCGCTCTCCACCTTACAAAGGCACAGCCTGTGTAACCAGTCAAGTTATAATGAAACTTGCTGTTAACCTTGACGCTATGTGGATATTGACTAGTCAACTTCAAGCCCCAGCCGCTTTCTCCCAGGGACAAATTCCGATACTAATTAAACAGGAAAATATATGTCCGCCAGAGATGGACTGGACTCTTTACGATTATAAAAATTTCCCGTTTTTGCCGTGATTCGAAACCCGAATCCTTCAACTGGTAGCCTAACCACTATATCGACAACGTTAAGTCCACTCGCTGCGTAGGAAAAATTCTTACTAAGCTTCTGATGTGTGTCATCCCCGCTGGGTGTAGAAAAGCCTAATGGTGAGGTAAATATCAGTCATGAAACCACAAATATGGTAGCATGGACTTACGATGGTATTTAATATAAAAAAATAATTACATGTTCCGACCAATAGCGGCCATCTTCAGGTGGCCGCTATTGGCCGAAACATGTAGTTATTTTTTGCTATTAAATAACATCATAAATCCATACTACCATAGTTGTGGTTTCATGACTGATATTTACCTCACCTTAGTCTTACTAGGCTTTATGGGCTTAATTGTGTCTAAGAAATGTTTATATCAATGACCCTCAATAGTCACCATCAGGTGTAAAACTTTCATGAAAACCAAAGCTGTAAGGAGTCAGGCTTTATTCCAAATCTAGGAGAAATGTCTTCGTGGAAGAATTCTTTTCGAAGTGGACGTGGCGAAAAAATTCCGTGGTCCGTCTGTTTTAATTATACTTCTGCAAACAGTTTTTGTCTTATAGGTTTGTTTCTGCTTTGGCTAAATTTTTTTATATTTATTTTTATGATCTGAATGTTGTCAAGTGAAAATCAGATAAAAAGTCGAACTGTAAATTTCTACAGAATGGCTCTATAAGAGCATATACAGATGAAAGGAAAAGAAAATGACTTATTTTCAATCAGCATGACCTCCCTTGACTGCAACAGAGTTTTTGTGTGTTCATAAAAGTTGAACAAGAAACCTCTGAAGGCTTTCAATAGAACTACATTTAATTTGGCAGTTGTATTCTCCTTGATGTTGTCGACGTCCTAAAAGCTTCTTACTTTGAGGGCGGTTTTTACTTCAGCGAATAGAAAAAGTTGGTCGGTGCGTGTTTGGTTGAATACCGTGGGTGGCTGCTGTCCACCACGCATCCCTTCTCCAGGAAGCTCTTCAGTGTCATGGCAGAATGAGTAGGAGTATCGTCGCAAAAAAAAAAAAAAAACAAAGCAAACAAAGTGCCCCACTTAAAAATGTCGGCATTACTTTCAAAATCCATTTCAATAACCTGTCAAACTTTTGTAGGCAGAATTTGTTTATTGTTTTCCCCCCAGACACAAGTTTCTTGTGGAACATATTCTTTCATAAAAAAAAGTAAAAATATCATTATTTCTTCTGATTTTGTAGGGAATTACTTCGGACTAGGTTATAATTTTTTTTCCATTTGTCACTCTGATCTTTTGTTTTAGGGCCGTATTGAAACACTGTTAATTGACAAAGTGTGGATCTGTCTGACATGGACTACAGGTGAAGTCTTCGCGAGTTTTCTTCATAAAACGGAATTTGTTAAGATCTTCCACTTCCACAAATCTTCATAAGGAATCTGAAGAACCGTCTCCCGGGTACTTTGAAGTCGATTTTACATCATTTGTAGGGTCACGTGAGATCTGTGACCACGATTTCACTAAATTTTGCAACACGGATACGAGATAAAGCTTTTTGCCGGAAACATTTTCAAGTACTCTCTATGATTATACAGGCGGCTTACTGAGCCTGCAGGCCACGTTGGAGGGAAGTAGCTGTACCAGTATTATGACCTGTACCGGAGGCTGCGGTTACAATTTTCAGTACTCCAGATGATGGGTGCTGTGACACCCGAAACATGTAGAATGACTTTGCAGTAAATAAATATCTGGATACTGTTGCATCTGGTTGGATTTTTATTAACATTGAATTAAGATGCAAGGAACCGTGAGCTTAAAAATAATAGGTACAGACCTCTGTCTGTCGTCTAGTCGCGTGAAATTAGAAAAGTACGAATAGTACACGCGGAATTTGAGGTTTTCACAGCATTATTATTTCGTTGGTTGGCAGGTTTAAAGACCAGTATCCTGAAAACAGGCATTAATATTTGCAGTACGCAGTAGTATGCCTGCACGTTGCGTATTGTCACAGTTGTACGCGAGAATAAATTTGACACAGACTGAGAGCTACCGCCAAGACACACTAAGCATTCATCGCAAGGTGCGGAATTGGGTGCAGGAACAATTTCAACTTTTGTAGGTCCTTGTGCACTAAAACCCGTCAATTTCTCTCTAACTAAACAATATGTACTGAACACAGAAATACAATATATCATAAGTAGAATGTAAGTCCAATTACAGTCTTAAGAGCTTCCATCATCATTTCGCTTTCACAATTTTTCTTGGAAGCTAACGAATGCCGCCTGTACACCTTTTGGAACAAAAAGAAAAGGGTTTAAAGTACCATTGCCTCTGTTCGCAGAGGTTTCCAGATTCAAAGCTTTGGGATGCTGAATATTCTGAGCGCACAAATCGGTTTACGTCTTCTCATATTCAATTCCTAGAAACTCCTCGTCAGCCGTTTATAGCATTCTTATTCTGACATCCGGCCCCGTCATGCATGGACGTGAAGTATACCTCTGAGAGGATTAGGAGGAGCAACTTAGACTGCCAATAAAAGTATTTCTGTTTAATACGACCGCCGGTAATTCATTTTCCCTCCCTCATCTTTCGGGGTCCTCAATAGTGTGGCAACTCGAGGACCGCTAGCATGTTGCCCGTTACATTCCATGTGGGAAGATTAGACTTCGAGCGTGAGGACCGAAGTCCTAACCAACGTGTTCCTGTGCTGTTTGAAGGGGGGAAATACATTCGAATCTGCATTTTCTGTGATATAGAGCACTGATGGGCAACTAGCGGACATTTCTAAATTCCTCGAGCTAAAATTCCAACGTAGTCCGGTGTCTAATTTTCTAGTATCTTGGAAGAGAAAATACTTATATTTTATTTTATGTACAAATATTTGCCCAGATAACCAAGAAATCTCGCGCGCTTTTAAAACATCCTACATCCGCTTCGATAATTTCATCTCATCTAAGCCAAATACATTCTAGTGGTATTTTCTTGGTCTATTTGTACTTAAAAGCCACATGTTAGTGATGTAATGGGAAGATAAATTAAAGATAAATGCAGGATGGATAAAGCTGGTTCAGGATCTAGTGCAGTGGTAGAATTCATAAGTTGATGGTCTTCAACACTGCGATTTCGTAGTACTCACATAAAACTAGAAAATGTGGAGAATTTTTGCTAAAAATTTTAGACGCATTTAATTTTCTATGGTTTATTAGTATTGGAAAAATTGAAGAGAATAAATATGTGTCTGTTGAAACTATTTGTGTGTTTCATTCCGTTTGACCTACCGCGTCTCTTACACATTTAACGTTGATTGGAAAATGTGAGAATTACTCTGAATACAGAGGATGATAAACCCAATGGCAGAATATCACCCAAGGAGGGGGGCGGGGGGGGGGGGTGATGCCGGGCTGCAGCCCCCCCAAACCCAACAAAACCAAAACTTCAAAGCCAGAGATTTTGTAGATAAGCCGATATAAAATATTTACCTGATTTACCCTTCAACCGAAATCAGCGACTAAAATCGGCTGGTGACTAGTGCTTAGTGTATTGGAATTTTGAAGAATAAATAGAATTAAAAAGAAAACAATAAAAGTGGACATTATGATTGAGTCTTAGAACAGAGCTATATTTGTGTGTATATAAATGCGGTTTAAAACAGTGTTAATTACGGTTAAACTTACGACATGACTTTGTAACATAATTTTTAAACACACACATATATAACGCAAACTTCAGGCTAAGTAAACTCCCTTTCTGTGAAAACGTATGGGTGGTTACCAGCCCGGTGGTTCTCAATGAAGAAAGGATGACCTGTTTTAAGGAATCATACTACCACAGAATCCAGGTAGGAAGCTGAGGAAAACTGAGAAATGTATCACAATGGCCCCTTTCTCGATCGTCCGGATTCGAAGAAGGAAATTTGAAATTCTTAAGTTTCTGCCAATTTAGACTTCCTTCTCTAGTTATAAAGCCTTGTAATTTCTTGTGTAGGTACAGTTACTTCTTCGAAGGGTACCCTCTTCTTGGATTAATGTGAAGATGGAGGCAGTAGTCTCCTTCGAAAACCCGTTTCTTATGTTTGAATGAACACGACATTGTATTCCCTTAAGACGGAATTCTTCATGAAAAAGGAAGGTTAACAGCCACAATCTCACTTCGGTATAAAGCAAAGTGGGAACCGCGGTGGCACAGTGGTTAAGGTGCTGTGCTACAAATTGGAAGGTCGCCGGTTCGATCCCAGCTGGTGTCATTAGAATTTTTCATTGACAAAATCCTTCCTATCACACTATGACCGTGGGGTTGACTCCGCCTCTAACAGAAATGAGTACCAGGAGCATTTCTTCGGGGTAATGGCGGCCGGTGCTTAGGGCTGACAACCTTACCACCATCCTGTGCCGTTGCACCGACGATGCTGCCAGCAGGCAGCATCGTCGGTGCTTTATACCACAAGCTGTAAACACAGTCTAGTGCTCCTAAGAATGGGCGAAATTATCGCCCGAAACATGTTGAGCTTATTGAAATTATCAATAAAATTATTATTGTTGTATCTAGTTGGCTGTTTATATTATTGTACCAGTGATGCACGGTCACACAATCATCAAATCCAATTTCATTGCTTTCTTACATCATTCGTTTGTAGAAACTCTTATATAAGTCAAGAAGAATTTTTTAAGCAGGCTATCAAGAGTTGTTAACTAAAACCATTCAGATAATGCCTCATATTCCTGTGAACATACAGACTTAAGTTCACTGTAGGCGTGCTGATGTTTTAATGTTCTTGGATCTGGAATTCCACGTAAACATGGAACACTGTGTAATACACCAAGTCATCATAAAACTAGCGGATAGTCTCAGAGTTTTCTTTTGTATTAAATTTCAATTTTCTTCGGCTTATTTTCTAGTTTGATTACTGTTTATGCTGGCTGGGCATGTATAAACACGCTGTTGCATGCATCATGTAAATAAGTGAGCCCCAGTCTGTGTGAACTAGCGAGCGGCTTGGGTTCAGAGAGCCAGGGGCGGATAATCGTAATGGCTGCCTTAGCAGATGATGCTCTGTAGTCAAGACGAGTAGCCGCGTTAAATGTATGCTCCACAAACTACGAACATGTAGAGGTGGCATCACACTGCACCGTGCGGCAGTGCGACTGACCACGTCCCACGCAATCTGGAACACCTTAAGACCTTCCACTTCTACAGCAATATCTCCTTTAGAGACTACAAGGATTTGTGTGATAAATCCTGCGTTTAATAAGACACATTATAAGTACCCTCAGTGTTTAAGTTTGGTCTAAATCGGGTCGAAAAATGTGAAAACTCCAACCGCAGTTTACTGTGTATCATTTATTGCAGACATTGTGCACAGTTCGTTACACTTTACTGAGCTACACATTGAAGTAACACTAATCTAACCCTAGACACGTCTGTGTATGACTTGTTTAAATTACTCCACAGCATGACCCGAATTCCCTTAACTCACCTGCAAGAATATCTAATTTAAATGACGAATCGACGGGTTTTAACTACACAGTTAAGCTTGGGAAATTAAAATGTTAACGTAATTTTATTCTGCAGCGTTTCTACTTTACTCATCTTCCACCAGTACAAGATTTAAATCTCTGCGCCCCAACGCATTCCTGATGGTAAGATAATCTTACTTGCTTGTGGTACGACACCCAATCAGCCAAATTTTAGAAAAAGGGTAACAGTATTTAACGTGATAGAATTCATAGAATTTGTAACATTCTACATAATTTTATTCACAGTGTACGTCTTTTAGCCAGAAGAAGATAATAATATAATTTATTTCTAAATCTGTCTTTTTAAATCTGCTACCTGAGTGGAATCTTCCTTTTCTTTCCCCCATCAATGAATTTCATTCGTTATCATAATGTGGCTTTAGAGAATTGAAGAATTATCAGTTCAGAAGCTAAAGTCTGTGTGTGTGTGTGTGTGTGTGTGTGTGTGTGTGTGGAAAGACATAGAAGACATAAGTGTATCACATGAAGGTGTTTTTATTTCACAAACATCTAGAGCTTGCAGGTTCTAATGCGAGCTATAGCCATCTTGACAGTATGAGAGATCGTCCTGCAAAAATGTGTGCCTGAAGGTAGGTAGCCAGATAATAAAGCACTTTTATTTGATCCCTTTGAATTCGTTCATAGCACATAATAAAGAGTGTGGGGTGTGTCCGTTGTCTAAGTTTTAAACAAACACGACTTTAGACAAAGTCCAGAAGAAGAAGATGGTATCAGAAAGTCATAAAACATCGTCAAAGCCCTGGACAGTCTAGAAAACCGTCTGCGCATTTTTAAGATAACAACAATTAAACTTTTTCGCAGAAGTCCTAAAGACAGTATATTTTTTGTACCTTGAAATTTGCGGGGCGAGGGAGTGGGGACAGACGAAGGGGATACGAGGATACGAGGCAAATAACTGTGTTAAGGCAAGAGATGTCAGTAAAAAGTGCCAGTCTCAAATACATCGTCTGTATGAATATTAGAAGCCGCCACAATCACCCTAAAGTAACTACAAACGCCTATGCACAGGTAGCAGTCGCTGAGTCACAAATCCTCGCCAGCTGTATACCCACCCAAACCTGTGCGCATTCCTTAAAGAAGTCTCTAGTTACCAGAATTAAACAGTACACGGCTTTTTCCGCCAACCTCAACTAGTGTTGTAAGTTCCAATCTTTGTCCCTATGTAGCATTAGCTACTTGACTGTGTCCATATTTTCGCGTAGGAAAGGAATCCTGAAAGGGAACCTATTCAACAGCAGAACCAATTCACCCTAGTGTACTATATACGGCTTCGAACGTACGGTGTCACGAGTTCTATAATTCTGTAATAGAGTTAAGTGATGTAGTTAATTTCATGTTCCATCAACTTAAGTTTTGTGAATAAGTTTAGCACAAATTAAAGAATTAACTTACCAATTTTCCAGAAACATAAATTATTAAACACACATTTTTGTCTGGAGGCGGGGAACTGAAGAGGCCAAGGCCCAACTTCGGCTGTAGTGCCATAGAAGAAGAAGAAGAAGAAGAAGAAGAAGAAGAAGAAGAAGAAGAAGAAGAAGAAGAAGAAGAAGAAGACACACCCTTTTTACAGTTGGTAGAATTTTGTCATGCTTACCCTTAAGATAAGTTGTGGGGTATGTAGAGATGCCTCCTACTATAATTCGGAAAACGAGGAACGGGAGATGTCCACTATCCTATTTTGCGATTTTTGTGTGGACAGAACCGTGGAATGAATTTACAACTGACGGGAATGGTGAAAACCACGTAGGTGTTTATCAATAGAAGAGGATCCCTTGGTCCAGAAGGTTATGAACAACCTCCAAATTATTAGACATGAATCAACTATCAGTTTAATAAATTACAGTATTCACAAACATAGACTGCTCATAGCAGACTTGAAGGGCTGACTAATTATTTGAAGGACGCTGTGCTGGTGCGATACAGTTTATTACGTTCCAGGTTTAACGTATTTTCTGAAAGAGGCGCTGCTTACAATGTAAGTTGGACGCAGTAGCTTTCTTCGGAGAGTTGGCAAATTCCTACCACAAAATGTGGCAGCATATCTCAGAAAATATGGGATTTCCTAGTCGGAGTTACTGAAGTGATAACAACAGAAGTTACTAAGTTTTTGTTCTATCGCAAAAATGCTGTTTGTCGCATAATTATAATATTTATTAGATATAAAATTCCGTAATTTCATAATAAGCTTCTTTATTTTACACTTACTTACCTACTTACTTACTCCATGGTGCAGAGTCCTTCTTGAGAAGCTAACTGGTTTGCAGCTACTCAAGAAATTCCCCGCATTTCATGGAACCCGAAGGTTCATTACCGCACTCACAAGCGTCCGCCACCTGTCTCTATCCTGGACCAGCCCAATTCAGTCCATACAACCACATCCCACCTCCTGAAGATCCATCCTAATATTACCCACCCATCTAAACCTAGGTCTCCCCAGTGGTCTCCCTCCCTCCGGTTTCCCCATCAAGACTCTATACACCCCCCTCTCCTCACCCTTTATTTGATACTATATAAACTAATTGGTTAAAATTGACGTCTTGGTGACGAATTAAAGTTTGATGGAGACAGAAGAGTCGATGTCAACAACCTGATAAACATCAGCCAAAAACACGCGCCGTGAAAGCCTGGAAACCTATATGTTGGAAGGCTCCGCGGTTAGCGGCAGTTACTTTACTTGAAAAAGTGCAATGAACGAAGTCAAGACATGAATAAATGGGCTTAGAGGAAAGAGAGACAAAATTAACGTGGAACAAAACACAATATAGCTATTGCATTGGCCACTATCAATACGATGTCGATCCTTGTAAATAACCAACTTGAAGGACAATTTTACATCTATGTTTATTTCAATACTCTACATGTTTCGGGCAACCACGTGCCCATCTACACAAAGTGACATAAACCAGATGTCGCGTTGATACAATAATTCTCCTGATGATGGGCACGTGGCTGCTCGAAAAACGTAGAGAACAGAAGTAAATATACATGAAAAACTGTGCGTCAAGTTGGTTATTTACAAGGACAATACCAGGATGCACGGTCAACAAAACATAAAAAAGAAACGATGTCGATATTCCTGGTTGAAAGCTGTTACCGTGTTTTAGGGCAGAGACTAAAACCTCCGTGAAGAAAGTGGTGATCTTCGATTGACTTGCGCTGTTCTGATTGTCCTTGTGTGCCTCCAAAATGACATCATCTCATTCTTAAATTCCATGCGTGTCTCATGTAGGATAAATATATGCTGTGGAAAGTAGTTCTCTCCCGTCCTTCATTTAATTATTCTGGTTAATTACCACCAGCCACACAATCAAAACATCTGATCCCGCTAATTCCTTATGCAGGTTGTACAGACTTATTCATTTCATAACATTTCACACTATACTTTTCTGTCCTTCTCCTCACTAACAGGCTCTGTGTAGGCCCAACTGTTACACAACCGCACGGCTCTCTCCTTCAGCACACCGCCAAAAACTGACAAACTTTTCTGTGTCTTATCTTCCAGCCATACACAAGGCCCCTTCCATGTTCGTGAGAAAGAAATCACAAATTTCACAAGAAGCTTCATCACTAATTCGGGCACTGGCGTGACCTAATACTTCGCATGATTCTGTCTTCACTTTCCTTAATAAAACGAATAATCAAATTTATGGCACTATAATGTTGTCTGACCACAGCAATGCCCAGTTCCTTGTCCAGCTCATCCAAAATCTCTACTTCCTCTGACAGATACGTCACTTTTCTTTTCATGCTATTCTTTGGCTGCTTATCGGCAAGTACATTACTCTTATATAATAATGTTTATTAACTGCGATTGGGTTATCACCTGGTGGCAGTGGTTATTTTACATGTATACAAAATATGAAATTGTTTACTAATAAATTTAAGTCGGGAGGGCTACATGAGAAGCATTTAGTGACAACTAGGGATCTTGGGAATCATCTCAGCATTTGCTTATGGACACAGAGAAATCAATAAAAACCTGTGTCGTGGTGGTCGATCGCAAGACCTTCCGAATACTGACTTCTAGCCAGCAGTCCGGCATACTAGCCAGCAGTCCGGTATTCTAGCCAGCAGTCTGGCATAATTATTTCCTTATTCTTCAATTATGAGACGTAATTGAAGAATAAGGAAACAATTAGCTCTACAATTGTGAAAAATACATTTGAAGTACGTTTTGTATATCACAATAGCTTCTCAGCGAGGCGTGCTTGCAGATGCAGTGTGTTGTGTGCTACCCAGCATATGGGACGGTGCACAAGTAAGGGAAGTTCCCCGCGAGGCACGAAGGTGGTCACGATAAAGCTTTCTCAAACAAGCGATGCGCAACCCGCGAAAGAGGCGGGCCTGATGTACGTTCCAGTACCTCTAAAGCTAATTACATAGATTACAAATACAAATGTGCATACAGTAACGTGTAAAGCTGTTGGCATCGAAAGGCTAGGGCCAAAATATCCTCTGTTACTTGGCAAGAAGAGGGGGTATTATTGGACTTCAAAACTTTTGCCTAAACACTGATTTTATTACTCTCTTTCTCTTCCCTTAAACAGACAGTTTTTGCCATTATTATATACCGAAATAATTTTAGAAATGCTTTGGCTTTTGAAGTCCCCTGAAACATGACCTTTTTACGTGACACCTACTCTTCGTGATTGTTTAATTACCTAACGCCACAGGCTCCTGAATAGAATCTACATGAAACATCCGGAGCACAACATTAGCAAGTTTCGCCTCCCCACTTCCTCAGCCCCTATACTCTCATCAGTTTACAAATGCATTTAGCCATTAACCCGACGAAATTAACCTCTTCATTATACACAATCAAGCAGTAGTTTTCAAGCGGCATATATAAAAGCTCTTCAAAAATCCACTATCTTCAATAGAGGTCTTATACGAATCTAAATACTATAATCCATCAAGTTGAATGGAAGTACTGAATATCACGTGTTTGGTACTTTATTCACTCGTTTAAAACCAGTAAAAAGAGTCTCATTGCCTACCTTATTAGGCCCGAGGACATATATTACTCAGCATATCCAGGACTGATTTCTTGCTGCAGATTAAACACCCTTAGCCTGTAACAGTCCTCTGTCAAAATCCAACAATTTTATTCCGCTTTAAACGGTTGTAATTAAAGTAGAGTAATTACTGTGTGACCTTTCAGTTCGACACACATTTTGCAGGTCTGTGACTTGACTCACCGGGCTACAGAGAGTGGAACGTGTGGCCGCAATCTGGAGCATTGTTTTGCCACAGATGACAGGCGGTGTAAGCGCTAGGCAGAATTTTTGTGTCATATAGAGGAGACATTTGGGCGCTAGATAGCATTAATATGCTACAGATATGAAAAAGTGTGGACGGGCTAAACAGCGCTGCTGCCTCATAGAAAATAGGCGTATGAATGTCAGGTAGCACTGTTTTGTCATAAACAGCAGGCGATGTGAGCGCTAAGTAGCACTGCTGTGCCATAGACTGCAAGCGATGTCAGCGTTAGGTAGCACTGTTGTGCCATAGACTGCAAGCGATGTCAGCGCTCGGTAGCACTGTTGTGTCATAGATTGCAAGCGATGTCAGCGTTAGGTAGCACTGTTGTGCCATAGACTGCAAGAGATATGACGGCTAGGTAGCACTGTTTTGCCATAGA
>Ga0136643_10004864_pt1 | contig 18749 bp, 16 predicted proteins | sample TergutLab28metaG_FD_96883 | JGI IMG/M metagenome (GOLD analysis project Ga0136643, IMG submission 96883) | Labiotermes labralis P1 segment gut microbial communities from Petit-Saut dam, French Guiana - Lab288 P1 (version 3) (version 3) | ecosystem: Host-associated > Arthropoda: Insects >...
CTCAGGCCATTATCTCCATAACCGTTCAACTTTGGATATAGGTGTTTTGGGTTATATCGGTATACTTTAACATAAGGAACACTCTCCCGAAGTCTGGCACATTCCTCCTGGGACACCCTGTATTAGCTATAACATGTAGCCGGTTGTACTTGACAAATGAAAGTTGTGTTTGGACTGAGTACGTTATACCTCTGTTTATATTATAAACACAATGGAGACAATCACCTAAAGATGATAAAATTAATTTTTAAACTGGTATCAACATCCCACCTTAATTAATGATACAAGGACACAAAATATGATGGCTCACTTCTTATGAAAGTTATGCTGTTCCCATAACTCATGACACTAACAAGTGACTTCCAAGTTTCTTCTACATCTATAATTTTAACATATAAATATGATTTCACAGTGCAAAAACAATTACAATGCACAATCCATGAAATCCTTTTCCTGTCATGCATGATCGACTATTCATGCAATGGCAACATCACAATCATTTTGCCAATATGACCAGCCCTAAATTAATATCACTATCACCACCACCACCACCAGCACCACAACCCACCACACCCACAACCTTCACCACCAAAGACCCTCATGTGTAATTAGGTTTTAATGTAGTTACCTAGTGCCAACACCAGACAGCGTTGGTATACTTGAAGCTCGATGAATCGTTCCTAACCTAAAATAAATGTGAGTGGTGCAATTATAGTACTAATGAGAGTAGATGCATAATTAGTTGTGGTTCAATTAGCCGCTGACATATCTGCATAGGAAAAAATTAATCTTGTTAATCAACACTTATGTTACAGTGGTTATTTTAAATTAAAGCTGAAGATTAATGCTAGAAGCAGTCTTTGTCTTCTTAAACACAACCTGTTGGAACAGGATTCTAGAAATCATGGAATGGGGCGGCAGACTTAATGGTGAAAATGGGTCCAAGTGTATTGTGACCACATCTGTATATTATTTGACGATGACATAAAAAACTTCACTACAAAAGATCCATACATGTAATTCACACCGCCTGTGCACCCATCGCACTATGAATCTCATGAAATAATAATAACGGGAACGCAAAAACGTAAATACAAAAATTCTTTCAGGAAGGCAAATTTGGAAATTTTACGAACTTTGCTGTGACACAAATGGGCTCATCTAAAACAAAAACCCATTCAGCCAGTTTATATGGTGCTTCAAAGAAAACCCACGCTCAATTATGGTTTCACTGCTAAAACAGGGTGGAAACGTAACTATTTATTGCTGTTTATTTCTCAACAGGAACACTCAAATATCAACATTTATAATCAATTACAACAAACAGCTATTCTGGCACACAGATTTTTTAACAAGTTACACAGTTAGTCTGTATTTTGTCTGTGTATGAAGCCATTAATTTTAATCCCCGATCTGTAGAAGCAATTGAGGATCTGGTTAAAAATTATAAGATGGGTGCATACACATAATATATATCTATACAACATTTCTTTTCCTTTCAGGGAACAAGGTTAATACTGTTTCACTTCAGATAGATGGAAAGCATTTTCACTGTATCATCCCATTCTTACTATTATAGAAACTAAATAAATGTTGGTACTCCACACATGAAAGAAAACTTCATATTTTAAGGACCTATCCAAGGACAAAATTACAGATGGCTGGAGGACGTAATCAAACTGTTAATTTCACATGGGTAACAAATTAATACTTCTCAAGCAAAGCTTAAATGCAGGTTACAACAAGCATATTGCATGGCTGATCTATTACACAATGATTGTTAAACATTTAAGTAAATGCTGACCATAAACTGCAATTCACTGAAAAATGTATAATTTGCACAAATAAACAGTTTTTGCTTTACCTGGAAGAAGCCCCACTACTTGGACTGATGAGTCCTGTTGGAGTGCGTGGACGTGAACTGGGCGACGTTCCATTAACAGGAATTGTGAGTTTGCGTGTGGGTGTGGTAGTTCCAGACCCACTGCCTGCAGTGCGACTGCCAGGTGTCACACGCCGATGAACTGGGATGCGGCTGGGAGTACCTTCATCTGAACACAAACAACAGTTGTGAATTTTGTAGTTCTCATGGCAACGAGTATAAAGATTAGTCTTCTGTGATGTGATGCCATGTTGGCTGGTAACTGGCTATCAGAAGACATGGTGTCACATCAAAGAAGACAAAATATGAAAAACAATCCCAACAAGTTAACGACAGACAGGTTTTCCCTATATGTGAGTAACCCTCTGTTGAGCTATTTTCACTCTGAGATGCTAAAAGAGGCATGTCACAAAGCAAACAATGACATGCTAGTGGGAAGTGGCGTAGATAAGTGGCTGGAGGAAAACCCCACTACTCATTAACTGTGGACCCATGTGACTCAAGAATTGAAAGCCACCTACCATGATTAGCAAATTTATGCCCAGGTCTCTCAGAATACCATCTTCTATCAGAATTAAGAATTATGTCCCATAAAAAAACCACAACAAATTTTAGTATTCTGTATGTTTGGGGAGAACCCCTGACCCATGCAGCCCTGCACCCCTTTGCTGTGGGGTCTGCAGGAGCCTTACCTATGCCACTTGTGGTGGATGCGATGGAATGTTTGGTTCAAAGCATTAAGTACAAATTTTTTCCAGAATTCTGAAGTACATTACAAATGTTGCAACATTTACTGTTTGTAATATACATATACAAAAATCATGGCACTAAAACACCCTTTGTATTACTCTCCAACCTACCTGGGGAGTCCTCCATATATACGTGAGGAGAATATTAGGTTAAAGGATACACAGTGAAGTAATCTGGTTATGATAGGGTAATGAACTGTCAGTTTCCACAAAAGGTGGGAAATTTCACAAGTAGCAGAGAAAAGAGCTGGAACTCAAAGGGAATGGGTGGAATTATTTCATGGTTATTAAAATTGCTGCCAACAAAGCTGCACATGTGTTTCAGGATACAAAGGTCCAAGAAGATATAATTTCCAAGCATCATAAAACTTTCAACTTCTTGTGACAGGACCATGATTAGTCAGCATGAGAAACATGTCCCCCTTTGGGAAAAACTCTGACAGACAAAAGACTTGTTAGTGTCATCAAGTGTCACCATTTTTCACCCCTCGGAGCAAGAAGCAGAATTGTATGAATATGGTGGCTGAAATTTTACTTCTCACTGCAACTAATTAAATCTCAACAGACGAAGAGAAATATACTCTTTAAACTCTGGTAAGGTGGATTGTCATACTGGAATTTCATACATAAGTGACCTAAACAGTCATAATGCAAATTGTGGAGTGAGAGAGAAAACCAACAAGATGCAACAGTTAGATGTTTATTTTTAACAATTTCTCAACATGTTTCGGGCATCATTATGCCCATCTTCAGGAGAACAAGCCGTATGTTACTGCCTGTGTTGTGCTGCGCTGGTTCTGCTGGATGTGGTTGGTAGCGGTTGTGGAGCGCTGCCTTGTAGGGTGTGAGCACTGTGAAGGTTCAACAGTGCTCACACCCTACAAGGCAGCGCCGCACAACCGCTACCAACCACATCCAGCAGAACCAGCGCAGCACAACACAGGCAGTAACATACGTCTTGTTCTCCTGAAGATGGACATAATGATACCCGAAACATGTTGAGAAATTGTTAAAAATAAACATCTAACTGTTGCATCTTGTTGGTTTTCTCTCTCACTCCACAATTTGCTCATGATGCCCGGTCAAAGAAACCTAAAGTCATAATGCAAACTGTTATACTTTGACAACAGTGGGGAGACTTACTGGTAGGTTGGAGAAACACAATAGAACAAAAGGTGTGAAGAGGTTCAGAAATTATGTGTGTGGGTGTCGAAGGGGGTTCTTGGAGCAGTTCAACAACGCAAATCCAAAATCCACCAACTGGGATCCAGTAATTTCTCAGTTATACCCACAGCTGGAACCAGTATTTACCCCATCTTCATAATTATCCCTTGCTCTTAATATGTGATGAGAATGTATCTCCTGCATTATCTGATAGTAGATTGCATTCCAATGAACGTGGGCTAGGGAAATATCAGCCTCCACAAGAAATGGCTGGTCAGGTACGGCAAGAATAGGTGCTACACTGTGAGCCTGTGATGACAACAGGAGGCCCGGCATGCAGTTACATTTTCATCACACACAAATAAGAGTTCTGATGATTCTCTTTCCACCTCTCCAACTCTTCTATGACCACTTCTGCACACTTGAACATCACCCACTTACCTGTACTATCGAGAGAATGTGTGGACCCATGTTGGCTGGGAGGTTTGCTGCCTTGTCGGCTCTGAGGTCGACTGCTAGGACGGCTACTGGGACGGCTGCCTGACTTGCTGCCTGGCTGACTTCCTCCTGTACACAAAGACACACACATTGACAATACATGAAAAAGGGTAAATAAAATGGTTTTTGCTTTGAATACTTCTGGAAAGAGAAAATCATAAATTTCACTCTAGTGTCTCTATGTGGGTTCCAGATCTGAGAGATGAGATTAAAAAGCACTCAGCAGGAGTGATATGTCTCCTTCAGAATATCTTGAACTAACCTGGTGTGAGGCTAGACCGAGGTGGTGCTGACCCTTTCCTTACTGACCGAGGTAGTGTGCTCTCATTGTCACTAAGTGAGTCTGGTGTGCGAGTCCCACCAGTGAATGACGACCTCCCAGTGTTACGCCCCATGGGAACGCTGCGTGCACTGCGCTCCCTTACCTATGGTCCAATATGAACATACATTTAAAGAGCTTAGCCTTGTTACTTTTGTGAAAAAGAGAATACATGCTGTTTTCTTTGGATATTACAACTGATTACATAATCCTTGATGACAATGTACTTAAAATTGTGGATATAAATACAGAAATAGGGAAAAAGAAACTGAAGGGAAAACAAGAACAACTTTGCCTTGGAGTACACACGTGTCAGCCACAATAGGAATTTAACAAAAACACATATTTATAAAGCAAAACAAAAGTACTATTGTAATTTCAGAAACACAAGCACATCAGTGCTGTCCATTTTCATCAGAATGGGGTATTTTCATGAAATGATACCTTTTCAATAAGAAGTAAATTAAAATGTATTCGTTCTGTCACAATTCAATAATCCAATTTTCATGTATTAACAGGGGCACAAAGCTCTCTTCACAGTGAAGCACTGAGTATTCTCTACACCAAACAACACTACATCACACTCAAATCTATGAACTATTTTTATACACAAACCTAGTGCAGAATGACATATTTCCCTACTGTTTGTTCAGAAGATAACCTGTTTTTCTTCCAGTCACTGTTTCCCTGCTGTTTCCCACTGATAAAAGTCTGTGTACCACTCCCTCAAACACCATTTCCTGGCTGTTGCCTGTTATCATCAGTTTTAGCCTCTATCCATTTCTTGTCCTGATGCAACACATAGAAGGTAACAGATTTCAAGCTGATAGTAATGACTAGTATGGACAAGACAGACAAACTGTTCTATTGATAAGTGTCTCATGACATGCTTTATAAACTTACTGACCTCCCCTCACATAAAATACAAAGCTCTTAATCACGAACACCAGCACAAATGCGAAAAAATAGGAAAATACAGTAACAATATATAATATACTCAGATTGAATGTTCTGGAGAGTAGCAGTACAGATGGCCAGGGCAACAGTGACCTATTTTAGGTGTTGGCTTAACTACACACCCACATAAAAACCATCAGCCTAAATGAAACTATTTGAAAGTGATAAAAATATTCTTATACCACACAAAAATTTGTAAAAATTTAGCAACATGCAATTTAATAATGCACACTGTAGTAATTACTCTACACATAACTGTAATTTTGGCCACAACAGGTGCCTAAACAATGTTATGAATTATGACAATACAGAAATATTTTTTACTTTGCAAAATTCTCTCTTATTCAAAAATACTGTCTATTATAAAGGAACAAAGGGTGGATTTAAGAAAAACTCAGATGTATATTCTTGAAGGTAAGATGGTCTGGTATCAACCTTCCATGTTCCTAATATCAGAACACTCATTATTTCACAGAACCAGTGACACTAAAAGAAAAAGTACAATGTGGAAATGCATATACAGGAAAAGTTGCAATATCTGGCACCTCTGGGAACAAAAGGCTGTTGGGTATCATTATTTTATGGATACTAGAACTTTCAAACTAACATGTATCTTAGGGTATCTAGCAACCTTACAGACAGACCTACCCATCTAATTTGTCATTTGCTGTCTTCTTGTATATTCCCTACCACACTTCATATCCTTCTGAAAACTACTTACATAACATGGTGCACATACGTATAATATAAAAAACAAACCAGATGTCAACATCTCACTCTTTGAATCATCATTTTGGCAATACTGTTGCCTGTTGATGGCATAATGAAATGTAATGAGCTTCTTCATCTATGTCCAGTTCACAGAGCTTTCCAGACCATCCAGTGCCAGATACTGCAGCTTTTATTGTATAATCTCAAAGATCAAACTTATTTTTAATTTTTGGTTGGTTCCCTTTAACATGTACATTCACAGTCTTTTACATGAGACCCACAGCAGCACAAACAAACAAACAAACAAACAAACAAACAACAAAATACACAATTCCACAATTCCCTGCAACATGGGGGATTCCTCTGTGTAGAAATATCAACAAGGGTGCTGAACAAGTGTTGCAGTAATGTCATATTAAAGCATAATTATAAAAACTTCAAACCTCCATCACAGATTACAAACAGTCTACTGTATTACATTTTACAATGATCACAGTTATAAAACAGTGTTATTTCAAAGTCAATGGTAATTTGTATTTACTTTCAGAGGCAAAAACTGTTGCCTTTGATGGTAAACACAAATTACCACTGATTTATTAAAAGTACAATGGGATGAATTCCATCAACATAGTTATTTGAAAGGTTAGTTACAGAAACTCCTGAAACAATAGTGGTTTGTAAGGTTTCTCAAAATTATGCTAGGAAAGACTAAATTACTTGACATGCATCTAGATATGGTACCTCCAAAACTCACCTAAATATTTTACAAACAATTACTTCAGGCTTTTGTTTACTCCAGGATTGGAGCCAATACTCAAAAGAAACACTGCCCTTCTATACAGTGATGTAGAATCCATATGAGAAGAAGGGAATTAATGAACTCTCTAACACACATCACTATATAAGAATGAAACTCCACCCCTTTCAAGCTAGAAACCATAATTTACACACGATCTATCAAAGCATAACAAAAAGGGACAGGAAGCAAACTGAATATTTGTAACCAACAAGAAAATGAATGACAATTCACTTTGTATTTCTTAGTGTATAGGCCAAGGAAAGTTAAAACAGCAAACTGTTTTAGTACTAAAAGGTACTGAAACAAGCAGATCATATATGAGAAGGTTTAACAACCACTAATAATTTCAAGATCTGGAGTGTTAATGGAAAACTAATCTACTGTTAGTCATTTTAGAACTCACCCAATGGAATCTTGGCAACAACTGATGCTCATCTCCTATTGCAATTACCGCAACTAATCCACCAATGAGCAAAAGGAGACACATAATTAAACCATTAATGCATATATAAATTGCTTACTGGTATGTAGGTGTTCAGTACTTACCCGGTAAAAATCAAACTATGGGCAATTCACCCATGCTATGGAAACATAAAAATAACTTAATAAACCAGAGAAAATAAACATGATAACTAAAAAAGTCATAACTGAACTAGAAATTAAAATAATACACAGCAAGAGTAAAGAGAGTATGCTGACTGATATGTACACGATTCTGACCAATGAGTCTTGATAGAATGAAAAGAAACACCAGAGACGTTCAAGTACTTGGGTTTGCTACTCCGTCAAAAACAGTTCACACCACTGTACCAATTTATAACCCAAAATTCCAGAGTGAAGGGGCAAGATGATACGAGGAACTCGCCTAACAACCAAAGTTGCACAAGGTCAAACCAAACCACACATAAGCTTAGATCTGCAACAACACAAATGCTGCCACACAACTTGCATCTTAGCATCATGGGAAATTAACATGTAGAACTGAAGTTGATCTGATCAAAAATAAAGAAATATGTGCTTGCTATGCTTCTGAATCCTTTTAGGAATATTTATATAAAGAATATGAAACACAAAGTTTCCATAGCAAATAAATGCAATGATGCCTGCTCAGGTAGTCAACCACAGCCACAAGGCAGAAAACTCTCCAACTGCACAGACTATGCCCTGTCTCCATCAAGATCAACATGAAGAGTGATTACAAATTATGTCAGCAATTACATAAATTTACTGTTAAGAAAGTAACAGCCATACAAGAATTAAACACACACCGTTGTACAGAGCCCTGCACACATCATGACAATATTCGACTCTGTGCCAAACATTTTGCTTGAAGGGTTGCTGAAATCTGCAAATTACATTGAGATTCAATTATTCAAGTTTTTCATGGTTCAGATGTGGAGAACGTGGAGGCTGGAAGTGAAAATACTTCATTTTTATATTGACCATTCCTGTTGCTTTAACAGTCATGATGTGTACCTATATTTTTGATCACACACAACACACTCCCTGCTGTCACTTTATTGTCTGAATGCTAGTTTTGACCTTGTATACAGATTGTCATCGGGCCAATTATAGATGAACATGAATATCAACAGAAACTAAGTATTGTGAAGTAGGAGATTTCCGCCTTATTACATTAATGATATATTAAAAATGTATATGCAATTTCTTGCACTTAGTATTAGTTTTACAGTTCTTTTATTATGCCCTTAAACCTTCTGCAATTGACTGTACCTTTATATACTGTATATACATTTCAATGCATTTTTAATGTAATAAGGTGGGGATTTCCTACCTCACGATACTTAGTTTTTGTTTATATTCATGTTACTGTATAACTGGCCTCTTGATGACCTATATATGAGGTAAAAACCAGCAGCCTGACAATAAATGATCACAAGCAGTGTTCTGTGTGTGTGATTGGAAACATCGACACACAGTACGGAAAACCTGCAGCTGAACCACTGCTCAGCCAACTGCTCACACAATGAATTTTGTCACCACAGTGTGGATGTGTGGTGGCACTCCAAAACATTTGCCTGTAAATCTGAGTAACTTGAAAAGATTTAATACAAATACCAAACACAGAATGTTTGGCACAAAGTCGACCGTAGTCTTAATGTGTGCAGAATAACACATGGAATACACATTGAACTTGCAATGGATACAGGGTGGGAGGTGGGGACTTTCTAGGTTGCCCTTGAAAATGGCACGAATGAAATTTTTGTGTGACTGTTACTTTCGTGTCAATATATTTTTGACATTGTTCACATACTCTGCAATTACAAAACATGAGCCAAATTGTGTTGCTCACTATGCGAGTCCTTGATACTAACAGACATTCTAAAACAATACGTCACGATCTTGTACCTTACTACATTTCTAATCACCCAAGAACATTTCAATTTAGTTGGAATGTTTGATTTTTTATTGAGCCTCATGACTCTTTGAACTTACTGCACTACAAGAAATTTTGTTCTTGAAGTGTTTTGATATGATAGTGTTTCATTCAAAGAATCTAAAACTATGGTCCAACAGAAAAGGCTAACATTTGTATTAAGTTAGAGCAGAAACAGATGATTTCCTTCTCCTTGCATTAAAGAATGACTTCCAGACTTTTAACACTATATGACAAGTGCAATTTCAGTGCTATATGGACCAAGCAGCTACACTACACATGCTTTAAAGTCTTCTGGGAGGCTGAAAAGTACTAAGTGATTTTTCACCATTATCACTAAATGACACTTGTAGAACGCAACTACGAACAGTAGTGAAGTGTTATGGTTTGCAAACTTAAGTGTATTCGAGCACAAAATTGTCCTTCCGACCAGAACTGTAAGTCTGTTCGCGGACTCAAAAGATGGTAGCAACATAAAAAAAATTAAAATACAAAACAACAGACAACACATATCATTTTTCCATGATGCTGAAGAGGGTTACACACGCAACAAAATGCGTTGCAGTAATGATGGCAGTTGTGTTTATTTACCCAGTGGTATGAGGGGAGCCTAGACGAGCCCATGGCGAGTGGGTAAGAGCAGGGCAGGTCCTCTCGCTGTCTCAGGCCTTCAAATATCGGCATCAGTTGACTCATAAACTCTTCAGCTGGAAAAGTCCGCAGCCACACTCCAACACTTGACTCAACAATAACATTTTTCAAACCCAACAACCCTCTCAAAACAGCCAGTTGCCTTGTACACTCCAGAGGCTTAGCTGCTAGAGGACAAAATTTCTCAACCCTTATTATGTAGTGAAATAATGTTACTGGTATGAACCCTGATGATATAAAATATACTCAATACATACACAAAATGAGGCCAGAAGCTGTCACATTAGCTCTAAAGAACCAAACAATGTCATCTTAAAGCAGGTGTAATGAATGTGGAGTAAATTATAACTAATGCAGCTAAGTACTTCGTAATCTTGCTCTATTTAACAACACAACCACTGTTACAGAAAACAAAAGTAACTTTATGTCGCATCTCCTGAGGTATTTTGTCTGAATCCATGCAAACTTAAAAACAGAACTCTACACTAGAACATACCTTCCATCACGCCACAAGCAGCAGTCCATCCAATGGTACCAACATCAAAAGCTCATGCATTACAAATATACATACCAACTACTGACCTTGAAAAGGGTGTGACTGCCAATTAGAAATGCCAATTTGATTTGCAACACTCCAAATGAATCAAGTATCATCATGTCTGTCCATAAGAATGACAAATATATGCAAGCTGTTTTTTGTTTGTTCTTATGCCCTTTTAACTTGAACACTGACCTTTCTCTTGGAAGTGGTGGTGTATTACAGGAATTTGCTGATAACAGACACCCATTTTACACAATTTGGGCAAATAATTCTTAAAGACCTGAGATAAACAAGGTCAGAAAGAAATACTATCTCCAAATTACATACAGAGATACAATGTGTGAAAGCAGTGAGTGTATTTCAATTACAAAGAACAAACAAAAGATTATGATCTTTGCTCTTCAAGAATGTTAAGCAGTGCAGATTGGTAGTTAGTTACTGACTTTGTGGGACAACCTATTGGTCCCATCTTCAAAGGTCAAGCAGTCCAAGAAGAATGTCCAAAATATCTCTAACTACCAATCAAAACAGTGTGACATCCCAGCAGAGCAAAGATTTAATTTACACCATGGCAGCATTTTGAAACATGCAGCAAGCCTGTGACTAACACCCACCCATACACATGCATTCAGAGTGTTGCTTGTTGCAGAAATTGACATATCTCAGTGCTCGATCTATATGATTTCCAGCAAACATGAGTAACATATATTAATCAAGTTTGCTGGACAATGGAAGAAATTAACTACAAAAGGAAAGAACAGAAGAGATAAGATGTATTTCCGTGGATGTTTGAAAACACAGTACAATGAAGAAGGAATCCTTGGTGAATATTGTGCACATACTGGCCTTCAGTAAAACACTTCCTTCCAGAATTCAACAGGCTGAAAGACACTGTAGTTTACTGAATGTAACCGTGTCAACTGGGGAAAGGAATTGTGTGAGTGTATGCGCATGCATTCATATATATATATATATATGTTTATATATATATATAAACACACACACATACACACAAAAGCTCAGTTTTTCAGTGGTCTGAAATAATAAGTGCAGGTGCTGAATAACAGTCATCCGTTATAAATATGTCTGTAAAGTCAAGCACCAAGCACAGAATATCAGAGACACTTCTTCCTACAATACATCAGGGAGCAAGGACACTGGATCAAGGACATGCCAGACAAACCTTAGTGATGGGTCCAGCCACAGACTGGGTTCGCTGTGGTCCTGCTGAACTGGCACCTGGACTGGCCTTGGGTTTGAACGCAGTCATACTCTGTGACACACCCTCTGCCAAGATGAACTGTTCACGCAGCTCGATGTTCGTTCGTCCCTTGGCTGCCATTCAGCATAAAGAGCCCCGAGCAAGTCGTGCAGGGATTGGAAGGGAAAAAGGGCAAAGATACAAGGGTGAAATGGATTGTATGTCATTATGAAACCACAAGTGAATGGGTCAAAAAGGGAGGGAACCACGATTCCAGTGCAAATGAACGTGGATGTCACAGGAAGAAGAGGCAAGACAGGACAAAAATAAAAATATAATAAGCAAACCAAGAAAAACAATGCAGATGCAAAAATTCATTATATACAATTCACAAAAGCAGATTATAACCAAATGAAAAGCATATGTAAAGGAGCATCAGATCAGGGGACCCTGGTGAAAATCCTTCTGCACAAGAATAAACACCTTTTCCCTTCACCTTCAGTCTCCACACTCAGAACACTAAATTATGCACCAAAACACCACAAATAAAACAACACCGTGCTTATATAAACTAACAGTGACACCTACCAAGTGCACTCATTACCAGAAAGTTGTTATACATATTATAACTTGGCAAATAGACCAAAGGTACATGGTTCTTTACAGAGCTACTTTTAAGTCACAAAGTTCTCAAATATGTTTGAATTTCTAACAAAGGCATGGCAATTTCTTGCAATACTGTTCTAAATGAATAAGACGTGTGCCACTAATTGTCTAATATTTTAATCCAAGTGTAAATATGTCTGCTTCACTTGACTTATTAAATTTGCTAAATCTTGTACAAAGCAGGAAAATTAATACAGAAAAAACATTACATCTTAAAACTGTGACAACAGCACGAAATAACGTAACTTGAACAATCAATAATATGTCATGCTTCTAACAAAATCAGAAGACAATTAATTACTGAAATCGAAACACTTTTTCTTTTGCATTAAAATGGTTTTTATAATATCAAATTTTATGTTTCTGTCCTCACATACATTTAATAACATGAAACTGCATTCACTTTCATGCATCAAACATGTTACACAGTGAGCAATTTTTCTGAATGTGCAAAACCCACATGTACACATGGCTTTTGACCTGTATTAAAATCTGTGTTTGTTCTGGATTAATCCAAATGTTGAATACCACAGACAAAATTTCAGCTAAAAGTGAACAAGCTCTCATTTGGAATGAATGCACTTCAAAACATTTATTACTCAACAGCACCACCAATGTAAAAAATGAGTTATATTGGGAGTGGGCATGGGGAGGATGAAATTAAATGAAAGTGACAAAACCACAGCTCACATGAAACCAATAAGTACATTAACTTTAATCTAGTATCACCTGAACCAGAAACTTGTTCCTTATAATACAAACTATTGATATCCACTGCTAAGAACAATCATTTTGTTAAAGCCACAGAACTTCAAGAACTGGAAGCCCAGCCTTCTCACCAAGTTCACATCAATGTTGTTACATTCCATGAGAAGAGTGGCCTCACTTGTCAGTGATATGAAATTGGTTCCTTCAAGTTTACAGTGATGTCACATGACGAAGCAACAGCATCACCATTCAGTGAAGCTCAACGTTTTTCCCATCACTCATCTTGGCCTGTTGTAACATTTTTACTTGTAATATGATCAATGGCATATTTTGACCATGTCTTTTATTAAGCTGAAATTCTATATCTTGTTCCAGACATTCTTGTCTAAATATATATTTTTCAATATTATTATTCTGATTTTAACAAATATCAGAGTTTAAGTTCTGTTATGTTTATTATAAAATCCTTTGGTGGTTCCCCTCTCACTGATATTTTTAAAGGACTCATCATTGGGACTTTGTTGTCAAATATATATGAATAAGATGTCCTTTCACATAAAGCACTATTTCCCATACAGTGTTAGAAAACACTGTAGACCTTATTCAATATCACTAAACAGAGAAAGAAAACTTTTGATGAATTGCTGCCATTAGATGAACAGACTCATAACAGGCAGTTCTTTTAAATCTGCACTGTTTTTTAAACTATGGTTTTATATACAAAAATGAGCCACTTAACATGGAAGGATCTGAAGCACAAGTCCGTACAGACATGATTACTGTAACATACGAGTAAACAGCACCAATATTACTCCAGCACTTCTCCCAGATCACTGTAGCTGCTTTGATAAACAGCTCTGAAGCCATTATGATTGAAGTTTATAATTACAAACTAAATAATGTTGTCTCTGCCACATCCATTTATAAAATTTTACTCTTGTAACCTTTCTGTATGTCATACATATCTCTTCAAATCTTCATGTCCATAGCTTTGATCAAAAGTTGATTGATATCTGCTAATGTGAAAGTTCTGTTTCTGTTAGCAAATTCTGCTTTCACCTGATTCTGTATTACATCCAATGTCTTATACTGTAATGACACTGTGGTGAATGTGTACAAACTGGTGGCCCTGCCATTAATGATTTGGTTTGATGTGTATGCTCTGCTCAGTCACTTTATGGGTTAGACAAGCTGAATGTGCTATGATATGAGACAGTCATTATTTTAAACTTTTCTCATTTGGTACTTAAGTCTTATCCAACAGTCTTCTTACAGATAATTTATTAAGTAATTTATGAAGCAGTCTGTGGACATTTCGGGTTTCATACTTTAACCCATTTGTTTTTGTGGGAGGGAAAAAAGCTTTTCTTAAAGAATTCCAGTTTTATCAGGTCCAGCATGACAAACTTTCTTTTTTCTTTTTCTTGCTCACACCAGCAGTCCACAAAAACACTCCACCCCTTAGTCTTGCTACACAGATTTTAAAGACTCACTCTTAAGTTCAGATTCACATTTCATCCAAGCAGAAAAGGCAGGTGAGCGTTACGTGTTGGACAGATACCACACATTGTCTAAAGAAAGTCCCCATGTTGCCACAATACCAATATTTCTCAAAAAAATAAATTTCGCCATTAAACTGGGCTCACAAGGGAGGGAAATGTGCACCAGTTTGTTGGAACGGGCCCAGCCTTGGCAGTCTCAAGGAAAAACACAACAAAAAAGATCAAGCGCTGGCCTGGTAACCAGCACATGACAATGTGGCTGGGTTTCACCAGCACTCAAAGACAGGCTCGAGAACTGAACTTAGGTACCTAGTCTTGCTGCTAGGACCAGGCTATTGTACTTTAATAGGACGCAGTCCAGGGCAGTTACTGGTCTTCTTACTGGACATAACACCCTCAAAAAACAACTCTACATAATGGGACTGATTGACAGTCTGGCATGTAGGAGGTGTGGGGCAGAAGAGGAGACCTCAGCCCACATTTTGTGCCAGTGTGAAGCTTTGGCAACACTCAAACATATGATGGGTTCCTTTTTCTTTAACCCTCAGGATGTCAAAAGCCTAAGTCTGGGGGCGATCTCGAACTTTATTAAACAGAGAGGGCTCCCATGACTGGGACTTCAGTTGAAAGGGCACAAAGGGCCTGTCAAAGGCCTATGTGCATCAGGACCAAAAGGGCTCAAACCCATTATCTACCTACCTACCTAATCTGCCATTAAACTTTATATATGTTGTATGCCTATAAAATAACCGGACTGATGTTAGAACATTTTTTATTTAAAAAATTACACAACAGAAATGTGGTCACCCTCAATGTACTCCCCTCCCCGATCCCTACACTGCTCCATGCAAATCTTCTACTGTTGGAAGCAATGCTGCAGGTTGTCTTCTGATAGCTTACTTATGAGCTCCATCACTTTTGCCTTCACTGCATCTATGGACTTGAACTTGGTTCCTTTTAACACAGACTTGATCTCTGGAAATAAAAAAAAGTCACATGGGGCTAGGTCAGGTGAGTACAGTGGATATTCCAATATGGTGATCTTGTGCTTTGTCAAAAACATCTCGACAGACAGGACTTTGTGTGCCGGTGCATCGACTTGGTGAAGTACCCATGAGCCATTCTTCCACATTTCAGGTCTTCTTCTTCTTCTTCTTCTTCTCAATTCTTAACGAAGGTTTGTCAAAACCTCCTTGTAGTCGACCTTCAGGCACCCAACCCACATGAACAATCCCTCTGATGTCGAAAAAAATGAACATCATTGCTTTAAATTTGGATTTGCTCTGCTGTGCTTTCTTTTGCCTTGGTGAACTGGGGCTCTTCCAGTGCATGGATTGGCAATTACTTTCTGGGTTGTTATGAAAAAACCATGATTCATCACAAATTATTATGTTCTCCAAAAGTTTTGGGTCATTTTCAATGTTTTGAAGAATGTCAGCACAAATGCTCATTCGAATTTCCTTTTGTTCAGGAGTGAGGAGTCTTGACACCATCTTTGAACACACTTCTATCGTGTTGAAATTGTTATGTAAAATCTGTCGAACAGTTTCCTTGTCAGTGTTAATTAACTCAGCAACTGCTCGAATGCTCAGGCGACAATTTTGTCGAACAATTTCACTGACTTTTTCGATGTTAGCGTCTGTTTTTGATGTGCTGGGACGAACGGGGTGCTGATCATCTCTGATCTCTTCCCTTCCCTCCTTAAACCTTTTAAACCACTCGAAAACTCAAGTACGAGATAGACATTTATCACCATAAACTTCTTTCAACAAATTGTATGTTTCTGTAGCAGATTTTCCAAGTTTCACACAGAATTTCACATTAACGCGTTGCTCCACATTAGCACTTAACATGAACCAATGGAGAACATGATCCACTTCAAGCAAAGGCTACTGCCAAACTGTTCGCCGCACGACCTTGAAATTGTAACCGTGAATGGAGTGGACAGCACAAGCCAATACCACACACTGCTAGTTGCTGCCAAGTTTGCAGGGAAGCAGAAAAAAATTAAGTCCGGTTATTTTATATCCAAACCATGTATTTTGAACAACAGTACCTTGTATTCTTGCAACAGAAGAAAAACCAAAAAAGTCCTGTTTACTGATCCATTCCTTCTTTAAAATGGATATTACAGATATCTGCCCAACACAAAACTCATGTAATGTCTGCCACATCATACTTTCATCCAAGTAGTTCTGCATGTGTTAGTTTTGTGTGCTGTCTTGGGAAAAGTCACCTTACTGTTGAAGAACTGAAAGCTACAATGAAATCTCTCTGTACTCCCTTACAAGGTACATGGTAAACTCTGCTGTCATTTCTTTGGTTTTATAGAAACTACTTCATGGTGATCAGACTTCTCATGTCAAAATTGCCCAGCCCCTATCACATGATAGCTGCATTCTAGGGATGTTACTACATAATTTCAGAATGTCTCTGAACTTCAATGTGATAAATTTGCATTGTTCGGTTCAGAGCAACTTCTGTCAAAACTGTTCATAAGTTTGGGTCATATCAGATACAGTAACATTTCATAAGAAACACACACCACATTTTGTGTGGCTTCAGGGCAAGAGAAGATTTTAATCCTCTACATTTCACACTACAATATCATGTCATAAATTAGTGAAATTCAGCATAAATAATACTTTTGATCATAATGGGAAACGAGGCCATGACGTTAAATGTAGTTGAAAGCCAAAATAAATTTCTACAAACATATCTTTTAATATATGCCATAAAAAAATCCAATTGTTTAGAATTTTGTGAAATGAACATATTATATACATACAGAGAACACAGTGAGTGTGTGTGTGTGTGTGTTTTAAATACTTCTAGCTCATTACACCAAAACTATGACCAAAATCTAAAACGGGTACAGTGATTCAGTTTTCTGGTGACAACATGTGAAATGCAACAGTTTGAGCAGAAATGAAAACCTCACTTATCATATTCCATTACAGCAGAGTGTTTAATTGTGATCTGCGTCATCAGATTTTTCTTAAAGCCAGTGGCATCAATAAATAGGCCCACCGTGAACTGAGATGGAGGGCAAATGAAAAACACAGGTTAGTACCATGCTGATATGTAGGAAGTCTTAACTGAACAAACTTTACACATTACAACATGCATCAAAACTATATTGTTCTTACATAACAATGCCACAAGGCCCAAAGGACACCATGCCTCATGTTCCTCTGGCTTATTTGGGTCAGGAATCGGAAGTAAAACCACTTAATTGCCACCAATAAAATAATGCAGTATGGGGAGTTAATGCAAATTGTAAATCAAGTAATAACAAACCATCAAACATCAGTTACAAAGATGTACAGAAAAAAGTTTAAGGTGGATGGGAGCAAGGATTATTAGAATTTTCATATGTTTGGTTAAAGCAGCAAAGTGGAAAGAAATGAGAGAAAAATACTGTTAATGTCTCTATTTTCTAATATGCTATGTGACTGTGTACAGGATTAACCAACAAATCTACAATGAATGTCTAGATCTGATTCAGAAGCATGGAAATCAATACTTATTTACAAAATGTAACCGGTTCTTTCCAAAATACAAACAACTGCCAGCTTTGTAAATATTTACCAATGTTTTATACGAACATAGTGCCTTCATCTTCAGGGTCACGTAGCCCAAAAAAGGATGGATTACCTCACCTTATTCTTGATCTACTTGATCCTGAAGATTAAGGAACTACAATCCTTCAGAACATCAGTAAATACTTACCAGTCAACACAGTGTAGCATCCCAAAAGATTTGAATCTTCAGCAGCACCACTGAGAGAATCTCACACTTTGTAACTGTCCATTTTCTTCCATACTATACACAATTCTCTTTCATTTCAGTGTTGTAGAAGTGTTGCAGCTGGTCCATGAAGTAACTGACTTCATGTGGTTAGGTCTCTCTTGTGACACAGAAAATAATTCAGCTGGTCAAGAAGTTCCGCACCCTCCCCACCCCCTCCCACCACCCTCACATTATACATAATCTTACATAC
>Ga0136643_10004868_pt1 | contig 18745 bp, 8 predicted proteins | sample TergutLab28metaG_FD_96883 | JGI IMG/M metagenome (GOLD analysis project Ga0136643, IMG submission 96883) | Labiotermes labralis P1 segment gut microbial communities from Petit-Saut dam, French Guiana - Lab288 P1 (version 3) (version 3) | ecosystem: Host-associated > Arthropoda: Insects >...
CGCCGAAGGAAATTCACGCCATTCTGACAGAAACATTAGGGGAACATGCATCATCGTATGCCACCGTCAAAAACTGGGTGACCCAGTTTAAAACGTGGTGATTTTTCCAAATGGCGCCTCGTCCTGGACGACTCAAAACAGTGACCACTCCGGAGATTAGTGATCAAATTCACGAGCTAATCTCGGAAGACTGCCGGATTTCAGCTAAATAAATAGCTGAGGAACTGGGCATCTCACGTGAGCGGGTTGGGTCCATCATTCATGAAGATTTGGACATGCGGAAGCTCTCCGCGGGGTGGGTCCCGAAATGTCCGAACGCGGATCAAAACCATCAATGGTGCCAGTCGTCTGAACAACTTTTCGGATTTTTGTGGCGGGATCCAAATGATTTCCTGTGAAGAGTGGTGACCACGGACGAAACCTGGTTACATCATTATGACCCGGAGACAAAACAACAATCAATGGAGTGGCGGCATAGCGGCTCACCCCGCCCAAAAAAATCCGAGTGCAAAAATCCTATGGAAAAGTTCTCGCCTCGATTTTTTTTGATCAAGACAGCATCCTCCTCATTGATTATCTTCCAAACGGCCAAACTATCAACGACGAGTATTACTCATCCCTGCTGGTGCAATTGAAAGACATTTTGAAGGAAAAAAGCCGCGGAAAGTTCACCAAGGAGGTCTTGTTCTTGCACGACAATGCCCCGGCTCACCGGGCACTTGCAGTCCAGAAGAAACTGGCCTACATGGGCTTCCTATGTCTTGATAACGCACTCTATTCTCCGGATCTGGCCCCGTCGGACTACCATCTGTTCCCTGGACTGAAAAAACAATTGAAAGGTCGAAAACGAATGGAACATGCAGCTAACCACCCATCTTCCTTTAGAAGCGATTTAAAAAAAAAAGTGGAGTTGTACCTTACTACACACATTATGCATAGAGGCGACATTTTTTTTCCTTCCAGAACATGGGCGTCCAACCTTTTTATGCCGAAGGGCAAATCGCTTATAACGGGCTGGTTCGCGGGCCGCACGTGAAAAAATAACAAGTGGTATACCTAACTGCCTAAATTATTGTGTAATTTTTATTGTATATACATAATTTACAAACGTTGCCGTGGGCTGCATACTACAACCTGGCAGGCCGTAGGTTAGAGACCCATGATTTAAGAGGAGTAAATATTAAAAGCAGCAAATATATAAGAAAGATAGTACTTCGGTTGTATTATACTCTTGTTGCGTGAAACGATTTTAACAACGCGATGACGTCGTCTAAGCTGGTATATTTGCGTGGCAGCGAATACATACACACTAATACATGGTTACACAATCAAATTACGTCAACATTACGGGTTTCAATTCTTGACAGGAGGAAAAGCGTCCATAAACGTGAAACCACAACACCAATATTTACAGAACAACAAACCCATTAGCCAAGCAATGACTGTTGCCTTTTAATTTCTTTTCGTGCATTTTTTCGCCCACACGTGGAACGAGATTATTAATAGCCAGCAGCTCAGATATATCCCAAGGCAGTACAGTGTTACACGTTTATGCAGCAAGAAACTTAACCCCGTATTTGTGTTAATGGATGGACACTAGTTAACTGCAAAAGGAAAACACTCCTTTACATATATAAGTTTACTTACACAATCTTTATTACCAACTTGTTGCACAATGTTTTTATTGTTATTAATTACTGCCCCGATATGTTTCGGCCACAGCTCCCGGCCATTTTCAGGGAGTTCGCAAATATATCGACGTGTGCAACTTATGTGTCAATTTACGTTGCAGAGATTCTACACATCAGTGTCCAAATACAATTAAAATTAAAACCAAAATATTAAAATCTTTAAAATCAGTTTATCGCTAATTACAACATAAAATTATTTTAGTTTGCTGTGTCCAAACATCTACGTTTTAACATTTCTTCACTTCAAATAAATCCTGGGATCAAATAGCAGGTATTTCGTGTTCAGGCTATGAATCAACACTCTTTACCCAGTATAGGGCACACAATCATAGCCTGAACACGAAACACCTGAAACTTCTTTTTTACTAGCCGCTGATATTTACAAGTTTCTTCGCAAACAGTTCAGCAAATCAACACAAACAGAGAGCAGTCTGTCCCCGTCTTATTTCCGGAACTACTCAATGTATCGGTGCCACGGGGTAGCGCTCTTTGTTGAGGCACTCCGCAACAAGCCGGAAGGTCGCAGGTTCGATTCTCGATGGTGTCATTGGAATTTATTAGCAAAACGCTTCCGGCCGCACTATGGCCCTGGTGACGACTCAGCCTCTAACATAAATGAGTACCAGGAATATCTCCTGAGAGGTAAAGTGGTACAGGAGGACGGTGCGTAGGGCTGACCTTACCACCTTCATTTGCCGACTGTCTTGAAGTCTGAAAGCCTAACCCTCCTAGAAACTTCAGGGCCTATACAGGGATTGTTTTATCTTCTTATTCAATAATTATAGAACTAATATCCAAGAAGAGGTACTAATGTTCATGCTTACCACCGTGAGAATATCAATCTCAGATGGACTTAATATGCTAAAACCCGGGCCATCGTTTCAGAAAACTGCGATCCGCAGTGGGACTGTCTTTTCAGAAATGAAATTTTGTGCGCAGTAAGTGGACAGAAAGTTAAATGATGAACTCAAAATGATACAGAATAAATTTATAAAAACATACTTATGTCCAGTTTGGTTCGTGTGAAAAAAACTTATGTCGTAACGCAGCAGGCAATTTTTCCCACGACTTTGACCGCTGTCATCCCTTTGTGCTTATCACTACCGTTCAATAAAAACTCAATATTCAGCCCAAACACAATTCGAATTTATATTTCAATTTTTTTAGCTATATGTTTCGATCCAAACAAGGGTAATCATCAGGCTTTAACATAAAATCTGTATATTAAAGGAAGAAAGTACATAATATAATATATACTTGGTTATGGGATCTCGCAATTAAAAATCCTTTAATTCTTAAATTCTTCTGCTTATTTAAAACCATTACAGTAGGTAATGCTGTTGTGTTTCTCCCTTTATGTCTCCAATAAAACTGTTAAAATCTAAATTAAGTATGGTGTAGTCCTAGTTACGTAGCAATCGTCTGTTCGGTCTGAGTTTCTGTATGCGAGCGAAGTGTACGGAATGATGTTTTACTTTATTATTATATCCGATGTTAAGATGCTTATGTTGAAACTTTAAGATGTTTTACTTGTTTAGTACGTTATTCCTTATTTTTGGACTTTCATATCTTCTTTAACAGCCGGATATACGAGGTGGTAACCAAAATATTCCGGACTGAAGCTGTAAAAATCGTAAAACTCACCTTAAGGCCTATCGGCCGTCGTCACCCTCGAAGTAGTTCCCTCCTGCATGTAGACACCGGTCACACCGTCTCCTCCATTTTTGGAATGCTTCCTGAAAGTCCTTTTCTATCAGAGTGTCAAGCACTCTGTGCGATTCGGCCTGTATCTCCTCGCTGTTCCTTTCTCTAATCCATCGTGAAAATCGCCACAGGTCACGTACACGACTCCAACCAAACGCGTGTGAAAACTGCCCACGTCCAACCAGCTATGTGCAACTTGGCACACTGACTCACTAGACATGGTAGTTCTACCATCTACCGGTGCTTCGCGCTACCACAACTGCTGTGTAGATGGCGGCAACAGTCGGGGAAATTTTGGATACCACCCCGCATTTTCTGTATATTCTTCCGTTGTACTTAACTCATTTATCTCTAACACACTGGACCTAGGACTCTCATACCCGCAGGACATTAAAGTTTAAAATTGCTTGAAAAATTAAGGACATTTTAAGTAAAAAAAAAAAAAAAGGTGTGGATTCACAAGATACAAAGTCATTGCCCAAAACTATAATTTATGTTTGAGCACTAATTTCTAGTAGTTATATATGTGTCAAGATTTGACATAAACATTATTTAAAAACCTGACAGTTATATCTGCTTACAACAAAGAAGTTTGTAACCAACCATCACCACTTCGGCGTTTACAGCCTGTACCTACATTGTCATCTTCCTAAGAAATCATTTTAAATTGAGGGCAAAAACAGTAACAACCGTTAAAACTGCCTCCACGTGTCGTTGTGTATCCTCCGTTATAACCTCACAACGTTCCTCTTCCAACACACATGCACAGAAACAGTTACATTGAAGAAATATATGCAGATACTGGACCAAAAATTCGAAACTGGAGGGTTTAAAAATTAATTTTAACAAATGTACCCAGGTATTTTAATAAACACAATTTACAAAATAACCCCCCGTATAAATAAAAGCTTTCTTAGCACTTCTGATAGTAATAAACCTAGTCAAAAAATTATCCGCTTCCATAGAAACTAATGGTTCATCACTGCATTCAAACAGCCCACAACAGCACATCTATTATCCTTCTACTAAACACCCACTCTACTGCTGTCCTACCGTAAGTCTTTACAACCCACGTGGTCACTTCTCTTTAAATTTTTCGACAAACACTTTACTTGTCGCTTTCGTTTCCTTGTGTGTCCTATATGACTCACTTACCTCAATTTTCTTGAGTTAATCAACTGAAAATTATAAATTTTCACATCATAGTTTCATCATTCCTGTTATTTTGCCTCTGGCAGGTCCCAACATCCCTTGTTATCAAGCACCTTCCTTCCTAGTAGGGTGACAGAACACGTTCCAAACACGTATAAAGAAAAGGTGAAAACATAATTTTGTTGGTAAAAATTTTTACATTTTTAGATGACATTATTAATTCACTTTCGGGAAAACGCTATTAGATGAGATTTGATTTCCTTCAAGGGGGTGATACATCAAATCATATTTAACTGAAACTTCATGCCATTGACTTTGATAGTACATAAATAACCACCGTCCACAAATATGGAGGCAGCAAATCCTCCGAAACGTCGGTATGCCTCTACCAAAATACGAGGTGATACATTTCATTAGACCAGGATATGCCAACTAATATTACTGCCTTCATGATACGACGACGTGTAAACCCGTTAGGTTTCACCAACGTTTGGGAGAAACCTGCTGCGTCCAGGCTCTATCCTGAAAATGGTGGAAGAAAATGACTGTGAAACGCAAGTAACTCTCTACCAGGATACACAATATCACATCATAGAAGACAGAAATATACATAGTAATTGCAGAGAGAAGCTCTATACTCTTAATTACCTTAGTTATATCTCTTTGCCGTCTAAACAGTGCATTCTAAACGTATGACATTACCGGAAATCGCGCCGTCCCCCCGTCCCCCGGCGCATATGCACACACACACACACACACACACACACACACACACACACACACACACTGTGTTCTGTTTCAAGTCTGTACGAAACATCAGCAGTAACATGCCGGCGTCATCCACAGTAGAGAAATAATTAAGCTTACTGCGCTTATAACTATGTACTGGTATATGCAGGCCATCACAAAGTTTTAAAATACGAAGTGAGTAACATGTCTACTTGGTCGTGGCATAAACGAGGCACATTGAAATCTGCCTGCTGGAACTGAGAGAAATGACAAAAATCTCAGGCAGAATTTCGAACAGAGTACCGTCCGAGTTCAAGTCAGAGAATTTACCGCTCATTTTCAGTGATCTGACAAAAAAAGCAATTACTACAGACTGAAATATAACACCCAACTGAATAGCAAATTCATACGAAACAGACACGTAGGCTATTCCATTTCCTTCGATTCGTTGCTCTCAAGCTAAACGACTCGTACATTCGTCTAGTTCACAAACTAATTATTTCTACGACTAGGACGTTACCCATAAAACAGCTACCATAATGGAAACACGCACTTCCATATATCATACAGCAGGACCCACAGAGGGCCATTACCCACAAAACAATCACTCATTGTATTCGATGAACTTGTTATAAATCCGTCCGTCTCTACAACGTACGTGAAACTGATCAAAACAAGACTGGGGTTAGGTTGGAAATTTTATTTTCATCCCCTCTTACCAAAGACATAATCTAATCGAAGTTCCCCCTACACACACCTCCTTTCACTAACCATGTACGTTCAGAAACATGGTAGCCCCTACTTACCAGTGGTAGCAGGAGAGGAAATACTTTGTCCAAATAGACTGAGACATGAAAATAGAAGTCCCTTGTAACCAACCATTGAGTAGGCATCCCACTGTTGCGAGATCTGAAGTTTCCGCAGAGGTGTTCATGAAGATGTGATGTCGTCTGTGATGTAACGTCGTGTCAATCTGCAAATCGTTTTAGGCCCTTCGGAGGAGCTTTCTGTCTCCTTCTTCACGGCAGTCTACAAGAAGAACGTCCAGAGGAAATAGGCAGAAAGCTCCTCCAAACCATCAGTAACTATTTACTAAAATGCGCTAATGTTATACCCTAACTCGTTGGAATCTTTAACCCATTATTCCATTTTAAAAACAATCTTGCTGTTACTATATGGAAAATACTAGGTTCAAATATTTCGTTTTGTGGCGCAATAGCCCATTCAGGACCGGGTACCTCGCTGTTGAAGTTTCTACATATCACACGCACACACAGGCACGCCACGCACACACGCACACGCCCTCGCGCGCGCACGCACACACACACACCACTCACGCACGCACGGTAGGACTCCTCTGAAAGATTGGTCAGCTCGTCGCGAAGGCCACTACCCACACAACAGACAGAACAGACGAATGTCCATGCGTTCAGTGGGATTCAAACACGTGATCCCGGCAATCTATAAGCTGCAGACGTACGCTTTAGATCGCACGGCCATGGGGTTCGGCTCAAACAAGGAGTTATCCGAGCCAAATTTCAGCACAGTAATTTACTGTGGGTCTGCGACACTAGGCATGTGTGTGGAGAGCAGTCAATAAAGCATCCGTGTAGACGCCAGAGTACATGATAGATCAAAGTGATGATTCAAAGGGATAAACACAAACTTTCAGTGAGGTGCTTTCTAGATAGCTTGCTTAGCGTCGGAAGTGTTCAAATAGTCTAGTACGAAAACTTCGGTCCTATGGGATGTTACGTCGTGTAAGCTGGTAAAAGGGTATTAGTGTTTTTAGAAGAACCTACTCTCTTCATGTTAGCGGACAGGGAATGGTCAGAAAATCAAAATTACAGTCGGTTCGGATCACATCACAGCCAGGCCTATCACAAACAGTAATTTTCCTTTTTGACTATTTAAGGGCACTTCTTAAATGGAATGATTTTGTAGCCCTATGCATAGTTCAAATACACTCCTCACAACATTCGCAAAGTCGAACTAATTCATTTTAATGAATTCACACTGTCACAGCAGACAGACAGGAATGTAAGCAAGCCTACTTCTGTGAATATAACGTGTTCTTTTTCCGACGGTCTCATGCACGCGCATTATTTGCTGTTGGGATACCAGTACAATGCCAATACAAGCGCGAGGAAGGTAACTTGGTTGCCAAATTCTACGACAATTATCATCAGCCTGATGGAGCTGCGTCATCACTGAGTCATGGAGTAACACCCTCCATCCGCAACCTCCTCCCTAATGTCAAGAAACCGTACAAAAAATTCCCTCTGAATATAAGATATGCACTTCTTTTTGATGCAACATTTATTGGTGCTGAGGTACAGACAACCATAACCCATATGTAGATTTTGAAATTAAATTCAGGATGAAATGTTTATTTTCAATAATTTTAAAGCATTATTTCGGAGCTGTATTAACTTCTCAGTGAATTTAGTACAGTATGGCATGTGACCGAACAAGGTACCTCAAGCTTCCGACTTAGATTTTGAAGGTACCCGTTTCGAATAATGGGTGGAACGTATGATGGTGAGACTCTTACGTACTTTGTGTTCAGTCCTTCTACATAAACGCCAAGACTTTACCAATATTTATGCCACGGCTGCTTCCCTCCGGATGATTTCCAATTCATTATTAACCACTCATCCTTCCGTTAGATATTACAGCCCGAGATACTGAAAGCATCAATACATCAATAAGTAAATAACTCATAAATGGAAAAAGTTTTGGTACGATAAGTAGGAATGTTTGTTGTGATAAACGAGTCACAGGATACTGAAAAACACCGTTTCATATACAAAGATTACAAAGAGTGGAATCAAACTCTTAAGTAATAATATACGACGACTAGACAAGAATTTGGAAAGAGCTAGGTGCGGATATTTTATGATGACACCCTACATCAGTAAATCTGGCCTGTAAAGAACACCTAAAACCTCACTCATGACAGCCAGCAACACTGAAGAATCGAAATGTGGACCTCCAAAACTACACGGCTGAAAGGTTATCGCTACATTAACCTGCTCGATAAGTTACAGTGGCAACGTGTTTTGATCTGCAAGTTTTCTTTTATTATTTTTACATTTGGTTATTTCGCTCGGCTGAATTGCCAGCGGAGTTTATGAACGGTGCTGTGCAGCACCCAGCAGCCTTGTGAATACGTACATATTGGTTGAAGAAGTGACTTTGTTGCACCTGCCAGCCTGTTGCATGGATATACAACTTCTTTTAAGTGTCCTTTAGTGGTGTCAATCGTCACGTGTTACTTGGAGGTACCCTAAAACCACTTTCGGCAAGTAAAAACTGCTACGTCAATATCCAGGCGTATGTAGATGAAATGCACAACCATGACACAAAGGATCACATAGGTGAACAATCTCTGTCAGATCGAATTGTTGCCAGGAGTGTGCGTGTGCCTTTGGACTTGGAGGGGAAAGAGCGAACACAAGAACAGTGCAAGAAGAAAACAATACTTGTATACTGGTTAACAAAATTCCATTACAAAATGTCAGTTATTACACATTCCAGAATTTTACAATCACCAGCATCACCAAAAATAAGCCCATTCAAATAAGAACCTGAATCGGTTTTCAAAGAAAACGCTTTATTTCCACTTGTCGTATTGTGCGGCTGCTTCGCCATCCTACCGCTACAGGCACTGATCGTCGCAGCCGGAGGGAATAAAAGAAGGCTTTCCTGCGAGACGAAAGGACAGCACGTGGGGTAGAGGCGTGACGTTGAGCGTCTCAGACGTCCGCGTCGGTGTTATTCTTAGAAAGCCGCTTATAACCCTCGTGCGTTTCATTCAGAACCACAAATGTCAATCCTACTCGCAGCTGCAGTAACGGGATCCTGGCTTAGACAGACTTCGAATTATAGTTTGGAGAAACATGGACGTTAAGGGTACCAAATTACACGTGACGTCTGCTCCTAGTAATATTGTAGCATTTGCAGTGTTTCTTACCCTGCGGGGCAAGCCACCTTTGATGGTGCGAGACGTGCCGGAGTCAGCAAACGCTACACGACTCTTGAAGTTGGCATAACATCGTTAAACAACTTACGGGACAAGAATTACCAGCACCTTCAGTAGTTAAGGTTAAAAAACAAACATTTAATGTTGTAGCGTTGTGGTTGGTACTTCTGCTTCATAGCACAGAAGTGACCGACTCAAATCGCATATTTTTTTTGTGCGTTTTTGCAATTCTTTTTCTAAAATGCTGGCCAATATCAGGACTGTATCTTTCCTTTTATTCTCACAATATTTTACTTCTAATCCTCATGTAATTCCACATCCGGATATTTATAATCAGGGCAGCAGATGAATCGTCGTTCAATACACCATGATGTTACTTATTGACTTACTTACAAACTCCACGGCTTGACGGCCTTCTGAGAGATTTGGCCTCATTTTTTAGACGACCACTCTTCTATATCATGAACTACCTAACTTTGACAAAGATACACTGGGATCATACACCTGCTTGTTTGATGACTGTGTCATACTGACGTCACATGAACTGACGTCGAGTAGTTGCATCATTCAATTGGACATGGACACAATGAGGCAAAAACTCGTAGATACGTGACACCAGCATTCAATCCACTTGAAGCACTGCTGTTGATACTGCGGGCTATCAGCTCACAGACATGAGCATGCAATTCCGCTAAACAAGAGGCAATACAAGGGTAATTGATACTCTCGTGTCGTCCATCCATTACAATCATTCCGCGCGACAGCAAAAGATATGTGCTGCAGTGAGAGAGACTGAGCCGACTTGACAGCATGTCTAGCAAAATTTGCACAGAATATGTATTAAACCAATTTATGCGCAGTTCAAGCTAAATACGACAGAAAAATGCTGAAGAATGAATCAATGCATGAATCAATTAATAAATCAGTCTATATATTCATCAACGTAATCTTCTAGGAACCAATGAACTACGACTTTTTCGTTAGACGTCATGAAATGAATCTGCTAATCTGCCATTCAGTCAGTTATACGACCCGTCATTTAGTCGGATCATACACACATCGAACATTTGTACACGATCCAAAATTACGTCTCACTTCTTTGATAATTCTTGGTCTTCTTCTTCTTACGGAATGTTGCAGTTGTTCATCTTATCATCATTATCATTATCATCATCTTCTTCTTCTTCTTCTTTCTCTTCTTCTTCTTCTTCTCCTCCTTCTCCTCCTCCTCCTCCTCTCCCTCCTTCTACTTCAGCATCTAGCCCTCAACTCTGTTTCGTCTTCTGATGAATTCGTGTTCCCATCCTGTCGTGGATCCTCCTGTATTTCTGTCTTTTTCGGTTTGTACCGTACAATTGAGCACTCAGTTCTTCGAACAAAAATTACGTTTAGAGATTTTTCAAAACATATTTCCTGGTTACATTTTCATGAGGACAAGTACGCGAAAATATTAACTAAATGCAACTAAAATGTGGAATTTCCTGTCGCCTGATGGTCATTATTATTATTATTATTATTTATTACTGCAGAAATATATCTTACACCATACTGCATATCTAAATTACTTCTTAGAAATGTAATCAGAATGCGTACTCTTTTAAACACGGAATTAACTGAATGTGCCATTTGTTTCAGTATTTCCCTGCAATCAGTTACACGATAGCGTGTTTTTCTTCGCCTGTACTTGAGGGACTACCAAATATGGCTTCAAGGTCACATTTTACACATCCTTGGTTTGACGGAAAGTCTTTGACATTCAAAGCGAACACTTCTGAGCACAAGACAGATTACAAACAATGACTTTCATCCTAGTTGGGTTCCCTGTATAGTTAACATATACAAGAGGTACTGCAGAGTGTGATTGAGATACAGTGCTGGAGTCGATTTTTTCGGCATATCGATTCACGTGAAGAGTTAACTCTGCCAATAGCAATAACGCATGGAATATTCATATCGGGAGGTAAAAGGAGGGCAGTCATTAAAGACAATCAGTATCAACATTAAGTCCTCACAGCGTTACACATTCTCACCAATATAACAGGCATATGCATTATCCATAATCAAATGTGATATCCATTTTTAGCACGCAGAATGACGCTGCAGCAGCAAGTGTACCAGGAATTTATTTATATTTGTACACACTTATTACAGACAAAGCGACGATGTAAAACCAGTAAATTCCCTAGGGGTTAGGGTGTAACAAAGGGAAATAAAAACACTACCAATCTAAATTAGTTCCAACAAGAGTAAACAGGATGTTTAATATTCTAAAGAAGAGAAGTAAATGGTCATCTACTTTAACATTCAGAATCTCTGCATCTGACCACACAGTTTATTTATGAGTTTGTTATTATTTTCTGATAAACAATAACATTTTCCCTAAACATAATTAACGGTACTGATTTTTAAAACTGACAAACGGTGTACTATCCGGTACGCAAAAATGGAATTTTGAAATATTCGGCCCATTTAAACATCTTCATGTAGTAAAAGGTCAATACAATTTGAATGTTCGTTTCTGCATTACGTTTAAACATTAAGTAGCAATAATGCATAGGGTCATCTGTGCTACACGAACAGTTCTGACATTCAGCTACACAGTGAAGGTAAAAAAAGCTCACTTGCTTCTACTTCAAATGCTTTTATGGCAGCCATCCCCTTATTTTACAATATCAATAAACAATCAAATATTCCGTCCAATATAACCATTCGTTTACTCTTGTGTTGGAGGGAAGAATCATTCTAAATTTTAAAAATACGTCCATTAGAAGCAACCACTTGAACTTATTTGTTACAAAATCCTAACCAGCAGTTTCTTCTCCTCCTAATTGGAAGAGCAAAATAGACACAGAAGAATGCCAGTCGAAAATATTCATACATGTCGTGGGAATCCGCTATTTCAAAAACCTCAGCTAATAATGTGCAGCGTTACAGCGTACATTCAAACCACTATAAAAATCTATCACTAGAATTTTGTGTTTTACGTGGCGACACCGTCAGTACCTAAACTCTATCGTCGATGACAGATGAATGATCTGGTGGCACAGTAACTGACAGGGTAAAGTTGATGTACTCCCAGCCACATATAAAGCAATAAACGGTAACCTTGTCCCCGAACTTAATTCAGAACCACACCCTGAATATACATGTGGCAGTGGAAGTAAGTATAGCGGTACGCAACCGTCTCCTTGGAAACAGAAGAACGTCAAGTGCTCGGTTTCTTGCTCCGACCCATTTACCTCCTAGTAGTACCCGAACCTAGATGCATAAGAGGCTGCGTAGGACTCAGAGCCTGCATGTTCGCTGTGAAGAAAAGACAATCTCAACCTGCCAGAAATCGAACACCGATTACACGGTCTTCACCCCAGTCACTATATTAACTGGAATGTTCTGGCTTCATGAAGGAGGAGGAGGAAGAGTGGGTGGTAGTGGTGGTGGTAGCGGTTGTAGTAATAGTAGCGTAATGCACAGTCGTAAGAATTCTATAGGACTTTAAACGGAACATAATCCGCAGCGTCAGACTTTGCACAAAATAACAGAAAACAAGTTTGCACATAAATGCATTGCACTGTGTTTTAAAATACGTCGCAAATTTTAAGCACATTTTTATCTCCACGAATTAATGTGAAAACATAGGGCCAGAATCGAGGAATCGTGGCAGGCAAAAAATGCAGTATTTTCCTTTACGTGCAGACTCTTAAGATCATTGGTGTGATTTTTTAGCAACGAAAATTCATCAACAACAGGAATACATACACGCACGGTATGCAGGTGCCTTGATAGCTGCCTTGAACAATCAAGTCTCCAACATTGATTCACCATTTAAAGTTTCTAGTTAGCATCAGCCACTGTACGAGAATTTATTTTAGGAAGGCAAAACTAATTACATACAAGGTCTTTTAAATAACCGCATGCAATGTACACGGAAGAAATATACAGCCTAAAAGTAATTTACTTCACACATCAGACTAATAACCATTGAGACACAAAGAAATCAGACGCAACGCATGGTTACTCGCTTGACAAGAAACACGACTCCAATAATATGTCAACATCTCGACATAACTGTAACGTGGCAAGGGTAACATAAAGCAGATGACAAGCGAAACAAACTGCGAGAGGAGGAGATGAGGTTTCCTTGAAGGGGATACACATGTGTTAAGGTCCCAGTTAGTCTTCGTGGAGGAAGAAACAAATGAACCAGATTTACTTACACACATACAGGGTGAGCATGAAAGAATTGATGGTACATAAAATTTAATGTCACTATAAGTAACGAATTACATCCTACATACATTACAATTATAGCAGACTCTTTACTCTGTAACCAGCAAAGTGGCAGACAGGGTTGAAGTTCGAGAATGTCACAACTCACTGCCTGGTCAGGGCTATCGCACAATTCAGAAGGCGGTAACAAATGGCAATGGATATTAAAAACTGAGAGGAAATCCTAAGACATCCGGAGAGAAATCTGTTCCAATGTCACTTCGTCCACCCAGTAATGAACCCGAGGCTCCAAAGTTAGAAGTCAGCATTCTACACACATCCACTTTATGGCCTGATCTATATACAGACATGGGAACTGTGAACATCTAAAACACAAATGAACGTGCTTGCCAAACGTAACAATCTACAGTCTGTGAACTTCTAATATGAAATAATATAACAGGTGCAATCATCAACAGCCGGGCCAATTGTGTTTTTATTCCTTCTCGTTGATTAGTAACTAAAGATTACCGCAGTATTTTTCATGCAGAAAAGTATAACAAGAGCAGGTAATAACTAAGCAACTAATGAAGACACTGATAGTATAGGAAATATTTCATTCGGGAAGATCGTCCCTGAAATCGCGTATCTTCTATCCTGCAAATTTTCTTCCATACTGCACACTGTAGGCAATGATACAAAGGGTATTGCGGTTTTGTAAAACCGTACTCATTAATACTATCCACCGAGCTATATGTACGAACTACATGTAACAGCAGCAAGCATATCTTATTAGAAACACCAAACGCTGGTCCTTCTGGCTCTACAATATGGTACGTAATTAACTGTTTGGCCCTAGCAGAAGAAAAAAAATTAGGAGTCAGATATAATATTGTAGGGGCCAGGTATCTGACACTCGTATGCTGAACAGAAAATCGGAAATGTGAAAAGAATCTTGGCTGATGCGTATGGTTCACCACAAGAGGTAGGCGTGTAGCAGGCAGCCAAAGACAATATATATATGTGTGTGTGTGTGTGTGTGTGTGTGTGTGTGTGTGTGTGTGAGGAATGCACGTTATCCGTCGGGGTTAATTTTTGGTAAAATTGCACAAGTCGCCAAATTATGTTATCCTTATAACAGATGTACTATGAACAGAAAATATGAATTATCACAACTTGTTTGTTATCACTTCTTCTTCAAACAAAAAAGACTGGAGATACATGAGCAAGAAAACTGAAGAAAATACATGAATGTAAGAAAGAGACGGCTAGAGAAACTCCACACGAATCTTCACTATTTCAAATGTTCATCAATTACTGTGGGGAGCAAGTCAAGTAGGGTGATGGGTGGGAAAATCATAAAGTATCAACCCGTCATAAGAAAAATACAGTGCAAATTTTAATCGGAACACTCGACGGCAAGAATTCAGTTAGAAGAGTTAGGCTTATATAAGAGAAAAATATTAAAACGCATCTTAAAGGAAAAGGGCGTGAAAGTGTGGCCTGAATTCAAATGGTCCAGGTTAGTGAGCCGAGGCTGGCTCATGCGAACATGATAATGCATCTTTAGGTTTCACAAGAAAGAGAAATTCCTTAAGCAGCATCGCAGCTGGTTTTCCAAGATGGATTCTGCTCCATGCAGGAACCAGATGCTGTTGATTTCTGTCACATGAAATCGACAGCATGGGTGCCACTATGAAATTTTCCACCCACGATACAAGTCTAGGTCTATACAATGACAGTGGGGAGTCATTTAGGTTTAAATTTGTAAAGATACTTTGCTTTCGTCCTGTAGACTGTGGACATAAAAACACACACATTCCACAAAAATAATCGCATGCGCTTTGAAAGGAGCATGTAGAGACAGACAGCGTCATAGCTTCTGTTAAGAGATATATGAGGCACGGAACCAGATTCTATGGAGCTGGAAAGGCATGTTGTAGACAGAGAATAGGAGCGCGGATGGAAAGGTGAATGGCAAAAATCGAGAAAAGAGATGAAACACAGTACTGGATGAATTGAAACACACAAAAGAGGGAAATAACATTCAAGATTCGCACTGAACAAAAATGAGGACATCTTGCTATAGCTCCAAAGAGCTTTGGAAATGCTATTTATCTTTGTAGAAGAAGACATATCAATTCTATCAATTACGAAAAAGTGGTGAAGGGATTTTGGACAATGTACGACAATCGCTCTGTCTTTGTTTATCATTTACATTTCGCGTAGCTGCATGAGAAGACCTATATCACAAAGTCGGAGAGTCTCTAGTAAAGATAAGGTTGCAAAACCTGTCACACTTGGCTCATGCAACAAATTGTCACCAGGAGGGATGACGTTGGTCCAGTGTTATAAAGACACGAGCAACATACCATAACTATATTCCGAACTTTGAGGTTCTCATATTTGTATTGATGATAACCCAAGTCTTCTGTGACATGACAGCATGTTAATCATTAAAATGTCATAGAAGTTACAGAGGAATTTGATGCCACTATCTTTAAGGTCCACAAAACCAAAGAACAGACTTCTGTTATATTTATTTATTTTATGTAAACTGGCTAAACCGTTGACTGCTTCTGCTACATGGAGATTACAAAAATTGTATTCGTGTTTTCTGAGCAAAATTACTTAAATTCAAACGAGTTACCTTCCTGTATTATTTGGTTCTGCGATCATAAAATATAATTTCTGTCCAATACAGTAACTATTTCGATCCTAAGACTACCATACATTTTCCTTTACTTCCCTCCCTGCCAGGCAAGAAAGATGAAATTTCTCTCGTGATGGAAGACCAGGCCCCCATTGCAACTGTTCCTTTCCTTTGGTTCATTAGCGCTTGCAGCGCCACTAACACGACTGACGTACAAACGCGGAACCAACCCAATAACTAACTCTCTTGCAGCCGGCCACTTCCAAACGTGTCATTACTGGAGCCACGTCGAGGACAAAGCAACAAGGACAGAAGGGGAGAAACCGAGGGAGATAGGAGATGAAGAAACGGGACATAAAACTAAACATTTCATTAGCGAAGCTCATCTCTACGTACACCCTACGATAGTAACTGTCGAGGAAAAATGATGAAAAATGGCTTGTCGTGGAGAAAATGAACAATAAGCGAGACTACTGCAAGTTCCAATCTTGCTATGATATTTCTTAAAGCGCCGTAATTGCTTAAGGGATTTAACTTCTGCCCTTTTCGATTGCAGACTTAAATTTAACGACGGTACCTCCGACATATTTCATTGTACCCACAAAAAACTTAACACATCAGTTAAAACAGCTGGTAGACCAGTGGAGATTCAACCAATTTATCTCCCGAATACAATCTTATGGGCTTACGATTTTATAACAATTTATTACGTCAATAACACAACATATATTAATCAGCAACTTCTAAAAGTTAAAGCCTTGGCAACATGTTTCAGCTACAGTGAGCTATCATCGGGCCAAAAAAAGGAACACAGTTCTGGTACATTCAGTGATTGTGCACTCTATGGGATCCCATATCGTTTACATTTTATATTATAGGTCATACGTAGGCTGAAAGTTAAGTAGAGAATAAAATCTAAAATACTAAAATATTAACCTCCTATAAACTGTCAGTGTTGTGGGATGTAATAGATAGATAACTTAATTAGTTAATCGACACTTATCATGTAAAGCAGGTAAAACAGCGGTAAAGTATCGTTGAATATATATGGCGGGTTATAGCCAGAGTCTATAAATGAAAGATCAGATTCACAAGTAAACATTAATAGCACTAAATGCACATGGCGAAAAGTATCCGGAGTCTATATTATGTTCATGAAAGATCAGGTTCACAAGTGAAACACACGCTACCCAAAGGCTGTCAACTTCAGATACGCTACCTTCTATTTATGTTCAAAGAAGGATCAATATACGAGTTGTACACACACGTCTATATAATTGTAGATATTTTGGATATTCATGACGGAGAATCCGTTCAGTTACGAGCGCAAATACCCTACAACCAACTAATGCTCTCATATTAGAACCCTTATGGGGCATCAAGAATTACCACACCTAATATCCAAAATACCTACAATTATACAGACGTGTGTGTACAAACCATATATTGATCCTTCTTTAGAAATAAATCGAAGGTAGCGTTAGTTATTCAAAAAATGTACACAAATACACTGCTGTCCAGAAATGTACAAAAATACATTGTTATTCAGAAAATGTAGAAAAAGACATGGTTGTCCAGAAAATGTAAACAAGTAAGTTTCACCGTTGCTCAAAAAACGTACAAAAATACACTGTTCATAAATTGTACACAAAACATCTGTTCAGAAAGTGTACACAAGCACTCTGTTGTTGAACAAGTTCGTACACATACACTGTACTACCACATGGTTAAAAACCGTGACTGTAAACAAAACGTAATTGAAAGTAATAATTTACACAATACAATTAACAGTTCAGTGACATAATTACAGGAACTTAAAAGATTATTATTATTATCAATTTCGTATCAGTAATTGAGAAAAACGTCTGAGTGTACCGAAAGACTCTGAGCGTAACTCCGAATATACAGCGTTGACGGCAAGATAACAACGAATAGAGAATTGGAAGAAAGGATCTAAATATAAGCAGTCGTTGAATACTCTGTGCTACTATACAGCAATTTGCTTGGAGGAACTGAGAAAAACCATAACTACCTTCAGCTAATACAGTCGATGTCCGTGTCTGGATCCCAAACTGACAATTCTCAAATACAGGACAGAAACGATACTGCTTGAGCCAACATGCTCAGCAATACATCACTGTTATCCGTAAAATGATTTTACTGATTATTTTTCACTCTTGCTCCGTTTTAATTACTTTTACGCAGTTATTACTTCTCCGTATTAACCGGCTTATTAACACCCGTTTATGTTTACGTCGGGTAAGCGGAAGTCCACTTGTATTAGCAATTGTACTACATTTGCTCTTGAATTTTTTCTTCCTCTCCTGGCTGGAAGCGATGCTCGACTTCCTCTAAGAAACGTCTACATTAAAATTCTTCTGAAATTCATAGTAATTACTAAAAACGCGGCATTCCTTCATCCCGAGTAACAGTCGTGACGCTAGGGCCGGCCTTCAATCATCTTAGTTACTTTAAGAACCTCTCACACGTTTTAACACCCCCCCCCCCCCCCCCCCCCCCCCCCGCCCCCACACCCCCCCGACCCCGGCGCGGCGGGCGCGGCCCCCCCCCCCCCGCCCCCCGCCCCGGGCCCCCCCCCCCGCGCCCCCCGGATCCCCCCCCCCG
>Ga0136643_10004869_pt1 | contig 18742 bp, 21 predicted proteins | sample TergutLab28metaG_FD_96883 | JGI IMG/M metagenome (GOLD analysis project Ga0136643, IMG submission 96883) | Labiotermes labralis P1 segment gut microbial communities from Petit-Saut dam, French Guiana - Lab288 P1 (version 3) (version 3) | ecosystem: Host-associated > Arthropoda: Insects >...
CGGTTTTCCCTTTGCGCTCTGCCTATGGCAGAGTGGCGTAGCCAGTTTCGCACAGCGAAACCGCTTGAGAAAACTGCTTGGAGTGGCGAAGCCAGTTTGCCCAAAGGGCAAACCACAAGGAAGTACGACGAAGCAATCCATGCAAGCACCGAAATATGGGAAAAAGCATGGATTGCCACGCCTCTTCGAGGCTCGCAATGACAATATCCGAGTTATTTCTAATTTCAGTACAAGTCTAATGACGATCGTATATGCGTAGATTTTCGTTTCGATACAAGTCTAATGGCAACCGCCGACACGTAATTGTGGGCTTGATCCGCAATCCCATATGTAAAGTAAGGAGGCAATAGCTATTAGAGGCAAAAAATGCGTCTACTCAACAAATCCCCAACACTAGACAACACCCCTAATTTATGCTATCATAATACTTAGGAGTGATAAAAATGCTAATCGAAATATTAATTTTAATCGGGCTTGGTTTGCTCATTTTTATGGTTTTTTCTATCTATATGTACATAAAAACAATTGCATCTAAAATAGATAGCCAGCGTGTAGAAATTGAGCAAAAAATCGACAGTAAAATTGAAACCCTTCGTAAAGATACAAACGAGTTCCGCAAAGAACAAAAAGATGAGCTCGAGCGTATTCGCGATAAAATCGACGAACGCCTTGCAGCTATTCAAAGCTCAAATGAGCGAAAATTAGACGACATTCGTGTTGTTGTTGACGAAAAGCTACAAAAAACTCTAGAAAATAGGCTTCAAAAATCTTTTGAAACCATCGGTGTTCAGCTTGAAAGTGTACATAAAGGTGTTGGCGAAGTTAAAAGCGTTGCCGACGAAATTGGCTCTTTAAAACGTGCCTTAGCAGGCTCTAAAACCAAGGGAATTTTTGGCGAAGTTAGGCTTAAAATGATACTTGAAGATATTTTGCCACCAAGCCTTTATGATGAGCAGGTAGCCGTTAAAAAAGGTAGTTCAGAAAGGGTAGACTATGTTGTTAAACTGCCCGGCACATTGGGCGAAGATTATGTGTTTTTGCCAATAGACTCTAAATTCCCGCTAGAAGATTACGAGAGCCTAACGCTGGCTTACGAAAATGGCGACAAACAAGAGATTTTAGATTGCCAAAAAAAACTACGCACCAAAATAAAAGATTTTGGCACAGATATTAAGAAAAAATATGTAAACCCACCAATAACAACAAATTTTGCGGTTATGTTTTTGCCTACCGAGGGCTTGTATTCAGAAGTTGTTAGAGATACCGCTCTTTTTGACGATTTAAGAAAAAACGGCATAATGATTGCGGGGCCTGTAACTTTTTCTGCTTTTCTAAATTCGTTGCAAGTTGGATTTAAAACTTTGCAAATTCAAAAAAATGCTGTCGAAATAGAAAAAACATTGGGTGCCGTTAAGCTAGAATTTGAAAATTTTGCAGGTGTTCTTGATAAAACGCAGAAAAAAATTGGAGAAGCCTCGCAAGAACTTGAAAAGCTCGTAGGAACTAGAACGAATAAGATTAACAGTAGCCTTAAAAATATTCAAGTATATACTGGTGATGATGTTACAAAACTATTGGAATAAAAAATATTCAAAAAAGAGCGAACTGTATTCGCTCTTTTTAATACATCCGCTTCCTTCTATAAGCTTTAACAGAACATACTATGCTCACAACAGTTGAAGCCAAAACAAAAGGAGCAGCGTAAAATAATATAACTAAAGCCGTACCTAGATATTGAAGCCACCCGCCTCGCCCCCGCTCGTAAATATATACGGAAATTGGCGACAAAGAAAAGCTTAACAGCAACCACCACGGGTTAAATGGTTTAAGTTTAGCAACCAAAATAATTCCTGCAATACCTACTGAGTAAGGCAAAACAAGAATTAAATAGTATATAGTTGTGCTTAATCTAAAATTGTCGCTAATATATATTAGTAAAGCAATTAATATCACAGGAATTAACAAAAACATATACAAACCTATCTTTTTATGCATCACTAAACCTCAAACCCTTGAAACATACACTCTTCGCCTTCATCTACCACTTCTTTTTCTTCATATTTAAGCCCGTTTTCGACAAGCACCTTTTTCCAAAAATTAATTGCAACATTATTTTTCTTTAGCTGAACCATGGCAAACTTACCTTTATATTCGCTAAACAGCTCGCTTGCCACCAGTTTCCCAAGCCCTTGTCCTCTAAATTTTCTTAAGATAAAGAAGTCGTTAATCCAATAGTCGTATCCGAGTGGTGCATATGGCGGCATGTTTAAAAGCACAAACCCTATTATCGTTTCATTGTGTTCTATCATCATCGGAATCAAGGCATCTTGTTCGTAAAATGTGTCTACATCATTGCTTTCAAAAATTCCATCTGCGTTAACATCTAAATTCATAGTGTATTCTGAAAGGTCGTGCAAATATAGCTGAAACATGTTTTTTAAAGCAGCTTTATGGCTATCTTGTGCTTTTATTAACTTTATATTTTCTTGATTTTTCATAATAACTCCTCTATAAACTTTTTCATGTCTTTTCTGTTTTTAAGAATAACTATCTTAATATCTTTATATTCTAAAAGTTTCTCTATTATGTTTGGCCTAGTTTTTGAATTAAATTGCCACACCCACTTAACAAAAGAGCGATTTAGTTTTACAGGGTTACCTGTGTTTATTTCTGCTTGATTTTTACTAAATCGCCTCTTTATAATGCTACGCATACAAGTAAAACGTCCAAAATCAAGAAATATAACGGTATCTGCTGCTTTAAGCCTAACTTCCAAGCTTCCAGTATAATTACCATCAACAATCCACTCTTGAGCAGAAACCAGCTTTTTTTGCTTTTCATACCACTCAGCTTTTAAAACCTTAATCCAATCGTTTTTCCAAAACTCTTTATCAAGATGTATAACGGGCAAGGCAAGTATTTCACCAAGCTTAATAGCAAGTGTACTTTTGCCACTTCCGCCCGAGCCAATAATCATTATTTTTTTACCAAATTTGGCCAATTTACACCTCCGACTTTTTCATTTTTACAATAAGCACTATTGGCGTAGCGTTGAAGGCTACGCCAATAGACAAAGTTTATGCACGAGATAAAAAAGGAAAAGTTACTTTATTATCCACCAAAATATTTTCTTTACCACTTAACACAAAAAAGTTTGTGCCTTTTTCGTTCGCTTTTTTAGCAGTGTACCCAGTTGCATCGCTTGGTGTAAATCCAAGAGTTACTATGCGAATAGCATCAGAAGAAATAATGCCTAATAAGTCTTTTATATCGCAATGTTTATTTGTATAAATATCATAACAAAACATCTTGTGCTCATACTGTGTTGCAATTACAACAGCATCATATTTTTCAATGTAGTAAATATCGTTATACAAAAAAGTTATGCAGTGAAACATCATTACTTCACTACCTTTATTCATTGCCAAGCTTGAAAACGGATTAGATTCATTATGCTTTTTAACAAGCAAATCAACATCATCTTTAACATTTAAATCAAGCTTTCTAAATAAGCCATCCGTTTTTAGTAGTGGCATAGAATACGTATATTCATCTGCTAGAACAAACCCGAATTTGGGGTAAAAGCTTGTAACCTTATCATTTGCATAAAGATAAATAGCATCGCAATTATCTTTCCATTCTTTTAAAACTAATTCCATTAGCCATTTACTTAGTCCCTGTTCACGGTAAGCGAGGTGAGTTAAAACCGAAGTAATTTGAACATATCTTTTTAAAACACCATTCCACTTAAAATCACTTACCACAGCTCCAACAGCCGCAACTGCAATATCATCATCAAATAATGTATATGGAGTAAAGCTATTACCACAAAACCCTGATTCGTACCAAGCATTAAAATTAATCCTAAAAACACTATTTAATAAGCTAAAATAACTTTCTCTGGTTTCTTCCTTTTTTATAGCATCTTTAGTAAAATTATATGTCTTTTTGTTGATAATAACCTCCACAGTTACAGTCCTCCGCTTAAGCTAGAGCAAAATGCAACAAGAATATAACAGCCAAGCCCCACATAACAGGGTGAACCTCTTTACGCTTGCCTGCAAAAAGCATAGTTATTGGATATAATAAGAATCCTGCTGCAATACCATCAGCAATACTATAAGAAAGGGTTATAATTGCGATAGTCATAAATGCAGGAATTGCTATTTCTAGCCTGTTCCACTCAATATTTTTAAGAGAAGATGCCATCAAAATACCAACCGTAATAAGTGCCGGAGCCGTTACTTCTGGCGTTACAAGCCCTAAAAGCCCTGAAAAGAACAGCATCGCCGCAAAGAATATAGAAACAAAAATTGCTGTTAGCCCTGTTCTTCCGCCTGCTTCAATACCTGTTAACGACTCAATATAAGAAGCCGTTGGGCTTGTTCCAACAACAGCACCAATTACAGTAGAGCTTGCATCGGCAACAACCGCTTTTTTACCATCGATAAGGTTGCCTTTTGAATCGAGCAGCCCTGCACGTGTTGCGATAGACATTAGCGTCCCCGCTGTATCAAAGAAGTCTACAAATAAAAATGCGAAAATAATAGGAATCATTTCAAATGTTAAAAGGTCTGGCATTGAATTCCAAAATGCACCAAACGTCGGCTCTAAAGATGGTATTGGCTGAATAATTTGGTCTGGCCAAGTAATAACTCCCATAAACATACCAACAATAACAGTTACAACCATGCCTATAAAGATGGCAGCAGGCACTTTTTTAACTAGCAATACAAGCGTTACAACAAGGCCTATAACCGTTAGTAAAACACCTCTATCAGTAAAACTGTTAAGAGTAACCAATGTTGCAGGATGCGAAACAACCACACCTGAATTTTGAAGCCCAATAAACATGATAAATAAACCAATACCAACACCAACAGCATGTTTTAAAGATGTTGGAATACTATCTATAATAAGCGTTCTAAGCTTTGTAAGCGATATAATGAGGAATAATATTCCCGATATAAAAGCACCTGCAAGAGCTTGCTGCCAAGTAAATCCCATACCTAAAACTACTGTGTAAGCAAAAAATGCGTTAATGCCCATGCCGGGTGAAACTGCAACGGGATAGTTTGCTAAAAAACCCATTATGAGTGTTCCAATAATTGTTACCAAAATTGTTGCAGTGAAAACTGCACCCTGATCCATGCCAGAAACACCCAAGATTTGTGGATTTACAAAAATTATGTAACCCATTGCCAAAAATGTTGTTAGCCCTGCAATAAATTCTCTTGAAATGGACGACTTGCGTGCCTTGATTTTAAAGAGTTTTTCCATTGTCAATTTCTCCTTTTAAGTTCGTTAATATTTTCTTAATATTTTACTACAAATTTTAGCAAAAAGCAACATATATTTTGAATTTAAAGGCTAAAAATTTATATTGCTTTACCAATTTTCTGTGCTATAATAAAAAAGAAAGGAGGATAAAAAATGAAAACTACATTAAAACTAAAAAATTTATGGAGGGTTTATCTATCTTAGAACAGTTGCCCTCATGAGAGGTTGATATATTATGGTAAATCTAAAGTTAATAACGTCTAAAAACTGCTTTGAAATCTGTGAATTAAAAGCAGACGAAGCTTTTGTAGCTACAAATGAAGAAAGCATGATAGAAGCCTATGCCTACTATGTAGAAAATGGTGTTGGCCCAATTGCGTATGGCATTTACAATGATGAAACGCCAGTGGGTTTTATTATGGCCGAGTATTGCCTAGATGAAAATGATAACGATGGCAAGCCATATTACTATCTATGGCGTATGATGATTGACAATAATCACCAAGGAAAAGGCTATGGCAAAACAGCACTAAACTTGTTTATACAAGAAATAAGAAAATTTCCGCAAGGTGACGCCGAAAAATTCTTCACATCAGTTGTTCCTGAAAACGAAGTTGCAACAAAGCTTTACGAAAGTTTTGGCTTTGTTAAAACAGGAGAAATGGTTGATGACGAAGAAGGCATGGCACTTGTACTTTAAGTAAATAATTATTTATATAAAAATCAGGCAGATGCTTTTTATAAAGTATCTGCCCTTTATAGCTCATTGAACACCTAATTATGAGTTTACTACATACATCTTTGCTGCCTTCTTCTAATCATTTAATATCTAATACTCGACACTTCTACATAGTTTATAGTACCTGGCACCATGGTAAAACTTTTTATTGTAAATTCTATATCGGCAAACGTTTCCATCATACCATCACGCATAATTATGCCTATTCCTGCTAAAATTTCACGGGCTTCATCTGTGTTAGTAATGTCTATCGGGAGATGGTTGCGACTATCGCCCCACCATTCAGGCTCACCAAAAAACCACGGAAACTTTTCTAAATATTCTTCATTTATAAATATTGATATAGCGTTTGGAAATGTTGAATAATTTTGTATTATACGAAGTTCGCCTCTAAAAGTTACCTCGCCTGTAAATAAGGCTTGGCTTGAAAGCATTGGCATAAAGAACTCGCCATTTCTTAGCATAACTTCAGAGTTAATAATTTCTGTAAGTGTTAGGCTCAAAAATTCGTCACCCTCTCTAAGCCTTGTAGCACCTATATTTGCATGTCTATCAATCGCATATATATAGTCTGCCTCTACATAGTCGTAGATAAAAGTGCTGTCTTCATCTACAGATATAACTTCTAAAACCTTAGCAGTATTAGCAATTCCTTGTATAGATGTGTACATGGTGTACTCGTCTATCTTAACTTCAATATTCAAAAACTCCATGTCTATATCAAAATCACTCCAGTTTCTGTTCGAAACGTCTACTCCAAGCATGTCAAAAACTTCTTCTATGTTTGATACATGAAACATAACAAAAGTTTGATTCCAGCTATTCACAAGAAACGGAAAATGGTGAATATAATCATCGTGCACAGTGAATATATACCCGCCGCGATAAACGCTTGGCATAATCCGTAAATCACCCCTAACAACTAGCTCGCCCGAAAAACGTGCATGTGCTTCAACATCAACAACCTCGCCACGGTGCACCCAATTATGCGAAGTTATAATTTCTTCTAATGTTAGGCTTAAAAACTGGTCGCCCTCTCTAAGCTCGAATTGTGTAACAGGCACATTAGCTTCGCTCCTAAAATTATAGGTTACAAAAATATGGTCAAGCTCTTCTGTTCGCCACTCGTTATCAAAAATTTCGTCTTCTAATTCTTCAGATTCTTCTAAATCTTCACTATCTTGCTCTTCAGACTCTTCTTCCACTTGTACAATAATTTCATTTTCGGCAATGTTATTTGCTTCTTCTCTTAAAGAGTTTCCACAGCCTGCCAAAAATACAACTAATCCTAAGCTAAATAATAATTTTTTCATAATCAAACCCCTTTATTTCCAATATTTTCGATCGAGGCTTCTGTATTGAATTGCCTCGGCAATATGGTGTATTTCTATGTTTTCACGCTCTTCCATATCAGCAATTGTGCGAGAAAGTTTTAAAATTTTGTGATACGCACGCATACTAAGCCCCAAATCGTCAAACGCCGATTTTAAAAGTGCATGAGAAGCCTCATCAAGCTGGCAATAACCTTCGATTTGGCTCGGACCAAGCTCCGAATTATACTTGATATTCTCATCTTTATATCTATTTTTCTGTATCTCTATCGTTTTTAATACACGCTTTTTAATTGTTTCAGAATTTTCTGCCTGCGATTGGCTCTTGTACCCAATATCATCGTAATTAATTTGGCTTGTTTCTACTTGAATGTCAATCCTGTCAAGAAGCGGGCCCGAAATTTTTGCCAAGTATTTACTAACATCAGAAAGGCGACAACTGCATTTATCGCCATTAAATAAATTTCCGCAAGGGCAAGGATTCATGCTGGCAACAAGGCAAAAATCAGATGGATATGTGACATTTCCACCAACTCTTGATATGTTTACAAATTTCTCTTCAAGCGGCTGGCGCAAAACTTCTAGTACATTTCTATGAAACTCGGGTAGCTCATCTAAAAACAAAATTCCCTTGTGTGCAAGGCTTATTTCTCCAGGCTTTGGAAACCTACCGCCACCAGTTAGTGCCGCATAAGAAATTGTGTGGTGCGGCGAACGAAAAGGCCTATTAGAAACAAGTGCCTCTTTATCACTTAAAAGTCCAGAAATGCTGTAGATTTTTGTAACCTCTATGCTTTCATCAAAATTGAGATTTGGCATTATATATTTAAGACGTTTTGCCATCATGGTTTTGCCAGAACCAGGAGGCCCTATCATTAAAATATTATGATACCCAGAAGCTGCAATTTCTAACGCCCGCTTAACATTTTCTTGGCCTTTAACATCTTTAAAATCAAGCTCTATAAAGTTTTGCAAAAATTCTTCTGTATGATCTTTAGGCACAGCTGGCTCAATTATTGGACGTTTAAAATGCTCGATAAGTTCCTTTAAAGATTTTGCACCATAAACATTTATACCCCTTATAAGTGCTGCCTCTTCTTTATTTTCGTGCGGAACAACAAAGGTATTAACACCACCTTGCGACAAATTGTGTACCATAGGCAAAATACCCGTAACAGGCTTTATCATGCCATCAAGCGATAATTCGCCTGAGAAAAATATATCTTTAATTTTTCCATACTCTATAATTCCCATGCTGCACAAAATACCAATAGCTATGGGTAAATCAAATGCAGGGCCTTCTTTTTTTAAATCCGCAGGAGCTAAATTTACAGTGATTCGCCTTAAAGGAAACTCTACTCCTGTGTTTTTTAACGAAAGCCTAACCCGCTCTTTTGCCTCTTTTATGGCCGAATCGGGCAACCCAACAATATCAAACGTTGGTATGCCTTGGCTTAAATCTACCTCAACCAAAACCTTTACCCCAGCAATACCAACTATACTACTAGAAATTATTTTAGAAACCATCAGTATACCTCCATCTTCATTACTTCTATAGTAGCACAAATTTTTTTAAAATTCCACATTTTTATTAAAATCACTTGTTCTAGTGGCAAATATACTATATAATTAATGAATAGAGTTGAAAGGATTGATACATAATGGAATTATGGTTTTTATATGCAATAGGGGCCGCCATATTTGCGGGACTTACAACTGTTTTAACAAAAATTGGTTTAAAAGATGTTAGCTCACATTTAGCAACTGCAATTCGCACCATGGTAGTTATTATTTTTGCTTGGATTATAGTTTTAGTTTCGGGTGTACAAGGCGGTGTTAGGCACATAGATACACGCACTTGGATGTTTTTGGTTTTATCTGGGCTTTCAACTGGTGGAGCTTGGCTTTGCCGTTACAGGGCATTAAAGCTTGGTAATGTAAATAAAATAACACCAATAACTAAAACCAGCACAATTTTAACCATGCTCCTTGCGTTTATCTTCTTGGGTGAAAATTTAAGTACTATTATGCTAATCGGAATGGCTTTAATTGGTACAGGCACTTGGCTAATGCTGGAATTTAAAAAGACGCCTAAAAACGAAGAAAAAACCAGCAAATCATGGCTAATTTTTGCCGTTTTAGCTGCTGTTTTTGCAAGTTTAACTGCCATTTTTGGTAGCCTTGGTGTTTCTTCGATAGATGCAAATTTATGGACGGCAATAAGAACCATGATAGTTGCACTTTTAAGTTGGGTTATGGTTTTTAGTGCCAAAGAGCAAAAGCAAATAAAAAGTATAAAACCAAAAAGCTATATTTTTCTTATTCTATCAGGTATAGCAACAGGTACATCGTGGTTGTTTTTCTATCACGCTTTACAAATTGGAAACGCAAGCCTTGTTGTTCCTATAGACCAGTTAAGCATCCTACTAACAATGGGCTTTGCAAGAATATTCTTAGGCGAACGCTTTTCTAAAAAAAGTCTATTGGGGCTTTTGCTCTTAACTACAGGTATATTACTGCCATCTTTAATGGAGGTACTGTTTTGAAAAAATATTTAATAATTATAGCAAGCTTTTTGCTTGTGGCGTGTAGCAGAGGTAGTAATGCCGAAACTTTTGTGCAAGATGAAAATGTTGTACCTCCAAGCGTAATGATAACACTTGAAGAGGAAGAGGAAAACGAGCCAGAAGAAGAAATATTATCACCACATCACGATATGGCGATAAGTCACCTAACGGGTCACTACATTTCAATAGATGCGTATAATAGGCGCCCGTTTGCCGTAGTGTTTAACAACGAAACTCGTGCCCTGCCTCAAAGCGGGCTTATGCAAGCAGATATAATTTATGAAGTTTTGGCCGAGGGGGCAACCACAAGAATAGTGGCAATTTTTCAAAGTGTAGAAGCAGAAAGAATTGGACCCATACGAAGCACAAGACATTATTTTAGCGATTTTGCAATGAATCACGATGCAGTTTTGATACACCATGGCGGAAGCCCACAAGCCTATACATCTATCAGAAATTTAGGGCTTGACCATGTAGACGGTATGCGATACGATGGCACAGTTTTTTGGCGAGATCCTGTAAGGCGTGCCGAGCGTGGGCTTGAAAACAGCTCGTATACAAGCACCGAAAATATTTTAGCCCATGCAGAAGATGCAGATATTAGGCTAGATATAAGCGAAGAGTTTGCAATGTTTAGCTTTTTTGAAGAGCCAACAACACCAAGCGGTGCCGAAGCTTCAACGTTTATTTCTGTTCCTTTTGTGGCATCTAATGTGGCAGAATTTAGATTTTGTGAAGATACAAATCTTTATTACAAATACAAATTTGGCAATCCACAATTAGACGAGGAAACAGGCGAACAATTAAGCGTTACAAATATACTCGTACAAATTACAACCATAACAGGCATACCAGGCGACACCGAAGGGCGTAGAAATGTAACTCTTGTTGGTAGTGGCGAAGGTTATCTTATTACAAATGGCAGCCATATACCGATTAGATGGGAGAAAGAATCCCGTGAAGCACCAACGCAATGGTTTTTTGAAGATGGCAGCCCACTTACAATAAATATAGGACGTACATGGATATGTGTTACCAGTAATAATCCAACATTTGAGTAGTGTATGGAAAAACGTAAATCAAATAGACTAAAAGATTATGATTATAGTAGCAATGGTTCGTATTTTATAACTATATGTACAAAAGACCATGCCAAAATACTTAGCCAAATTGTAGGGGCGAACTGCGTTCGCCCGAAATTATCTAAAATAGGCGAAGTTGTTGAAAATGAAATTACAAAATTATCAAATATCTATGATAATGTTTCTGTAAATTGTTATGTTATCATGCCAAACCATATTCATATGATTATTCTTATTCAAAAAGAGGGGCGAACACAGTTCGCCCCTACAATTTCTCGGATTATTAAGCAATTTAAAGGGACTATTACAAAGCAAGCTGGATTTTCGCCTTGGCAAAAGTCATTTCATGATCACATAATAAGAAATGAAAAAAATTTCATAACTATCTCAGAATACATCAAAAATAACCCTATAAACTGGAAAAATGATTGTTTCTATAACAGCAACAACTCAAATTGATTTATTACAATTTAAAGACAATATAAAATTTTGCTTGCAAATGGCACTAATGTTTGATATAATCTAAAAGGTAATAAAATCTTAATAAATCTAAAAGAAAGTGAGGGGAAAGAAATGACATTGTTTGTTAATAAATTTGGTTATATTAATTTTGAAGATAAAAATATAAAGTTTTTCCCGGATGCTTTCTGTCGTTTAGTATATTTTTCGTAGCCTTACATATTGTTTGGTTTTTGTGTAAAAATTACGCCACAGGGCTTGTCCTTGTGGCTTTTTGTTTTGCGACAGAAAGGCTTTGAGAAGAAATAAGGAGAATTTTTGTGTTAATAAAAAAAGAGAACTTAGCAATAAGATTAGCAAATGTAAATGATGCCGAAGTGTTAGCAAAATGGTGGAACGATGGCAAAGTTATGGCACATGCTGGCTTTCCAAATGGTTTGGGAATAACAGTAGATGAGGTTATAGAATCAATTGAGAAAAATGCAACTGTTGGCGGTAGGCTTATCATTGAAATAGATGGATTGCCAGCAGGCGAAACAAACTTTAGAGATAAGGGTAATGGCATTGCCGAAATAGGCATCAAAATTTGCGAAACCAAAGAGCAAGATAAGGGTTACGGCAAAATATTACTTTCAATGCTTATAAATCATTTGTTTAAAGAGCTTGGGTTTGCTAAAGTAATTTTAGATACAAATGTAAAAAATTTAAGAGCACAAAGCACTTACAAAAAATTAGGATTTAAAGAGCTTAGAGTTAATGAAAATTCGTGGCAGTGCCAAAATGGAGAGTGGCAATCTTCGATAGATTACGAGCTTGTCGAAGCCAATTTTATTAACTTTGCATCATAAAATAAAAAAATAACAAAAAATACTTTTTAGGAGGTACATCGTGTTTAAACGTATGTTTTTAATGCTAAAACCCGTTAGATTTAAGTATAGTATAGCAATCTTGGCGGCGTTTATTGCAATCATTTTAGAGCAAATAAGGCCACTAATCATCAGGTTTATTATTGACCACCTTTTGATTAGAAACGACGAGGTTTCGCCCACATATCAACGTATTGTAGATTTTCTTGGCGGGCTTCCACATTTAAGAGGCAATTTGTGGATTGCACTTTTACTAATGCTTTTAGTTTCTGGTGTTCATATGATATTTATTTTTATACGCCAGTTTTTAACACAAAAATCGGGAGAAATCGTTTCAAGGCTTCAGAGAAACGAACTTTACGACCATATTCAAAAACTGCCGTACGAATACCATGTTAAGGCAAAAACAGGCGATTTAATTCAAAGATGTACCTCAGATATTGATATGGTTAGAAGATTCTTGGCAGGCCAAGCGATGGGGCTTTTTAGAATATCGTTTGCATTTATAATAACTTTCACAATCATGCTAACGCTTGATATGAGGCTTGCATTTGCATCTATCGCACTTGCACCTATTATTGTGTTGTTTTCATACTTTTTCACAAAGGCGATTAGAAAACCAACGGAAGAGGCAGAAGAGCGTGAAGGCGAAATGTCTACGATGCTACAAGAAAACCTCACAGGTGTTAGGGTTGTTCGTGCTTTCGCAAGGGAAGACTACGAGCGTGAAAAATTTAGAGAAAAAAGCTTGGCATTTAAAAATGCAAGCTATAAGCATATGAAATACAGGGCTTACTATTGGAGTTCTTCGCACGCTATTTGCGATATTCAGCGTGTTGGAGTTATGGTTTTTGGCGTTTACTTGGTTGTTCAGGGTGAAATTACGGTTGGTACGTTAATCGCTTTTGCGGCCTATATAAATAGCATTATCTGGCCTATTCGTGAACTTGGTAGAATCTTAGTTGACCAAGTGCGTATGAAAGCTGCACACGACCGTATGCTTGAAATACTGGCAATAGAACAAGAGAAAGACACTAAAGATGCCAAAGAGCACGACCTAAACGGAGATATAATCTTTGATAACGTAAGCTTTGCATACGAGGGCGGCAAAAATGTTTTAAAAAACCTTTCTTTCTCAGTTAAAAAAGGCGAAACTATCGCGATTTTGGGCTCCACAGGCTCTGGCAAATCTAGTATTATGCACCTTTTACTAAGGCTTTACGACTATCAAGAAGGGCAAATTAAAATTAATGGCTTGGAGATTAGTCAAATCGAAAAAAATTATCTTCGCCGCAAAGTTGGTATTGTTTTACAAGAGCCGTTTTTATACTCTAAAAACATTATGAATAATATTAAAATGGCAAAAGATGTGGTTTTGGAGCAAGAGGTTTACGAATCTACAAAAATCGCCAATGCTCATGACTTTATAGAAAAATTTAACGATAAATATGATACGCTTGTTGGTGAGCGTGGGGTTACTTTATCGGGTGGGCAAAAGCAACGTGTTGCAATTGCCAGAACACTTGTTAAAGATAGCGACATACTTATTTTCGACGATTCTTTAAGTGCGGTTGATACGCATACTGATGCACTAATCCGTGCAGAACTTAAACAAAAACAAGAAGATACAACAACCTTTATTATATCTCAAAGAATTACTACGCTTATGGATGCTGACCGAATTTTCGTTATGGAACACGGCCGCATCACAAACATCGGCACGCACAAAGAGCTTATTGAAACAGAAGGGCTTTACAAGCGTATTTGGGATATTCAAAGCATGTTAGAAGACGAGGAGGAGTTAGAATATGAGCCAGTTTGAAGAACAGGATTATACCAGTAAGTTTGATATAAAACTTTGGATACGTGCCCTTAGATTTTTAAAGGGCTGTAAAAAAGCAACCATTTGGTTTTTAATCATAAACACACTAGCAGCAATTGGTGTTGCAATTACTCCTATGATGAATATGATTGCAATTGACAGGTTTGCTGTTGAGGGCACGCTTGATGGCATTGGCTATTTAATTTTAGGCTTTGGTGCTTTAGGTTTTTTCATCGCATGGACGTTTTACAAATCGATAGACCTCGCAGCAGTTTTAGAGGTTACAGTTGTTCACGATATGCGAATGGCTGCATTTAAACAGCTCCAAAAACTCTCGTTTTCTTATTACGATACAACACCTGTTGGCTGGATTATGACGAGGTTAACATCAGATGCACAGCGTTTAGGTGACGTTATTGCATGGAATCTTGTAGATATGTCTTTCCAGATTTTTATTATAATTTTTGCCATGGTGAGTATGTTTATTTTAAATGTTAGAATGGCACTAATTGCTATTGCACTAATGCCTATATTCTTTTTTGTTAGTTTTTTCTTCCAAAAAAGAATGCTTAAAAACCAACGTGAAGTTAGAAAAGTTAATTCTAAAATCACAGGTGCTTACAACGAGGGCATAACAGGTGCAAAAACAACAAAAACTTTGGTTCGTGAACGTAAAAATTTTGACGAGTTTGACGAGTTAACAACATCAATGAAAAAAACTAGTATCAGAGCAATTAGGCTTTCGGCTTTATACGGCCCGATTATTGCTTTTATGGGTACTGCTTCCATTGCACTTGTAATTTTTACAAGCGAGGGAGCAATTACCGAAAATCTTATAACAATCGGTACACTTTCAGTTTTTATCAGCTACATCACTATGCTATTTCAAGAAATTCAGCAAATGGCCGAGGTTGTTCTTGCCATGCAGTCGGCTCAGGCTGCTGCCGAACGTACAATAACACTGATTGACACAGAAGAAGAAATACGAGATACCGACGAGGTTGTTGAAAAATACGGCACAACATTCCACCCAAAATACGAAAACTGGGAAAAACTTGTGGGAAATATAAAGTTCGAAGATGTTAGCTTTGCCTACAAAACAGGCGAACCAGTATTAAAAAGCTTTAATCTAGATGTTAAAGCAGGTGAAAAAATTGCACTTGTAGGCCCAACCGGTGCTGGCAAGAGTACGATCGTAAACCTTTTATGTAGATTTTACGAGCCTGTTTCTGGCGAAATTTTAATCGACGAAAAAGACTATAAGCAGCGTTCGCAATTATGGCTACATGCTAATATAGGCTATGTTTTGCAAAATCCGCACCTATTTAGCGGAACAATTAAAGAAAATATCCGCTACGGTAAATTAGATGCAACCGACGAAGAAATTATAGAAGTTGCAAAAAAAGTAAACGCCTACGATTTTATTATGAATCTTGAAAAAGGATTCGACACAGATGTTGGCGAAGGCGGCAACCGCCTTTCTTCAGGTGAAAAGCAGCTTATAAGCTTTGCTCGTGCCATCATCAAAAATCCACAAATATTTATCTTGGATGAGGCAACGAGTAATATCGACACTGAAACCGAAAAAACCATCCAACAAGCAATTTTCAACATTCTAAAGGGCAGAACGAGCTTTATTGTTGCTCATAGACTTTCGACAATTCGCTCGTGCGACAAAATTTTGGTTATAGAAGATGGTAAAATTGCAGAAATGGGTAGCCATAGAGAATTGATGCGTCAAAAAGGTATATATTTCAACCTGTATACAAATCAATTTACTCAAGAAGAAGCACAGAAGCTTCTTAATGCATAAGAGGTATTTTATGCCAAACATCGACAAACGCGGAAAACTCGACGAAGGAGTTTTCTCATACAAAATAACAAAGAATAATAAAGCTTTTATTTCTTACCACGGAAAAGTTGTTACTACTTTAAGCGGCAATAAGGCTTTAGGCTTTATTGCCGCTATTAAAGATACCAACGACAAAGATGAACAATTAATAATGGCAAAAGCCACGGGGCATTTTAAACATGGCAACGAAAGGCTTAGCAAGCAAGGGGGTAAACGTTAATGCAAGTTACAGTAAAGCAGATAGAAATCCCAAAAGATACACGAGTTATCTGTATTAGTGATATTCATGGCAGTCTTACATTATTTAAAAGGCTCCTAGAAAAGGTGAGTTTTTGTGATAATGACACACTTGTAATCCTTGGTGATATTTATTTAAAAGGTGGCGAAGAGTCGCAGGCACTTTTAAAATACGTTGTCGAATTGTCGAAAAATAGCAATGTTCATATTCTTCGCGGAAATTGTGACGTTGTGGAAGACGAATATCTTAAAGCCCTAAACAATCCGCCGTTTATCCTTACAGATTACGAAAAAGAATGGGTTGAGGCTTTGCCTACAATAATAGAATCTGAAGATTATATGTTTGTGCATGGCGGGCTAACAGCAGGCACTATAGACAAAGAAGCCAATGCTTACAGCTTCATGAAAAACGATAATTTCATGGAGCAGGGTATAGTTTGCAAAAAATGGTGTTTAACAGGGCATTGGCCTGTTGATAATTATGCTTACAATATTCCAAAACATACTCCAATTATCAATGAAGATTTAAAAATCATAGCAATAGATGGGGGCAATATGATTCGCCCAAGCGGCGGTCAATTAAACGCTTTTATTATTGAGGGCGACAAATTTTTACACGATTTTGTCGATAACTATTCGACAATCGTTGTCGAAAAATCGCAGCTTGAAAGTGGCGGCAATTTAAACATAACTTGGCTTGATAGATTTATAGAAATTGTAGAAAAAGGTGAAGAGTTTAGCCTTTGTAAGCATATCAAAACGGGTCAAATTATAGAAATTCCTAATTTTTCTATTTGGGAAGATGATGGAAAAAATCTTTGTGCTTCAAGCCTTGCAACCGATTATTATTTAGAGGTTTCAAAAGGCGAAACGGTTTCATTAATCGAAAAATTTAGCGATAGAATTTACGCAAAAAAGGGCGGTATTTCGGGATGGATAAAGCTATAGAAATTATTGATTTAAACGAAAACCAAGCAGAAGAGCTAGACGAGCTGCTTTCAAAATTCGACGGCAATTACATAGGGTTTAAGCTCGAAGGTGATGTTTGCGTTGGTATTGTGAAAGATGGCACTTTAATAGCAGGTGCTTCGGGCTGTATGACTGCATTTAAAATCTTCTATGTTTCGACGCTTTTTGTAGACGAAAACCACAGAAAAAAAGGACTTGGCCGCAAAATTATGGAAGATATAGAAGAAAAGGCAAAAGCCCTAGGTGCAAATATGATAAGGCTTGATACTTTTAACTGGCAAGGCCCCGAATTCTACAAAAAACTTGGCTACGAGCAAGTTGGATTTTACGAAAGCAAAGAAGATAATTTTTCAGAATATTTTTTTATTAAACGATTGGGAGTGGTATAAATGATAACATTAAAACCAATAACATGGGAATTAGGTCATGCTGTTGAAAAACTTAGAGTTCACGAAAGCCAAGAAAACTACGTTGCATCAAATTTATGGAGCCTAGCTCAGGCCTTTCTTTACAGCACAGAAAACGACCATCCTCCAATTATTTTTGCAATCTGCAATGATAAAGATGAGCCAGTTGGCTTTACAATGACAGGATATTGGGAAGAAAACGAGTACCAAAATGACGACGAGCCGCTTTACTACCTTTGGCGTTTTATGATAGACAAAAAGCACCAAGGCAAAGGTTACGGAAAAGCCGCAATGGTAGAAATACTTAAGCATATTCGCACAATGCCTTTGGGCAAAGCTTCTTCTATATATCTTTCTTACGAACCAGAAAACGAAGTTGCCAAAAAACTTTATGCAAGCCTAGGCTTTGTTGAAACTGGTGAAATTAAAGATGGCGAAGCTGTTGCACGCTTGCCAATGTAAAACCTAAAAACATGACGCAAATTAGTGTCATGTTTTTTTATTAAATGTACACAATTTTATAAAAAAATGAAAAAATTTCTTGCATCTTGTAAAAACACATGATATACTGTAAGTGTTTGTTGTGAAAATAAAATACAGATTAGGAGCGATATTTTATGAGGAAAATAAAGACGCCTATAATTATAGTGCCATTTAGTGAGAGCCCTGGAAGCCCTGGAGGTTCTACACCTCCTGATAACGGTGGCTAATGCTAACAAAATATATCTTACTGCCTGTCATTAGACTTGTTCTGAAATTAGAAATTCATGAATCTTGGGCATCGTCATTAGACCAGTAGCGAAAATAACTTAAATCCGTCATGGCGGACTTGATCCGCCATCTCGTCTTTCTAGCGAGCATGAGGAGATTGCGGCTCGGAGGCCGCAATGACGAACATAAACATCTATTTTTAACAAAACCTTTGTTTCGCTATCACTCTATTCAACACCATTAACTCTTGAAAATTTATTTTCGCTACTAGTCTATTGCGAGGAACACGAAGTGTGACGAAGCAATCCATGTTAAAATCACATTTTTCGGCATTTACCTTTGCGCTCTGCCTTTGGCAGAGTGGCGAAGCCAGTCCAAGCAGTTTTCCTGCGGAAAACCGGTCAAAGACCGCTTTCGCAA
>Ga0136643_10004872_pt1 | contig 18740 bp, 18 predicted proteins | sample TergutLab28metaG_FD_96883 | JGI IMG/M metagenome (GOLD analysis project Ga0136643, IMG submission 96883) | Labiotermes labralis P1 segment gut microbial communities from Petit-Saut dam, French Guiana - Lab288 P1 (version 3) (version 3) | ecosystem: Host-associated > Arthropoda: Insects >...
CATAAAGGCCATCTTGAGCACCTGCACAACTTTGAGCTGGTCAAGGGAAACTGTACATGAAGGTATTATTTAAGCATTAGTGACTCTGGTTTTAAAATAAAAATCTGTTGACCCTTCTGGTCTCTGCCCGTCAGGTATGGTGACAGCATCCATTTCAGAGTTTTGAATAACTGTCCGGAACTTCTGCGCTTCCAGTGACAGTACGATGGGGGCAACAGTGACCAACACATGGAATCCAAGACTGAAGAACTACCACCACCATTTAAATGAACATAAAATCTCAAAACAATGGCTTACTTAATACTTCATGTCATCAACAACAAATAAGCAGTTGACTGTTGCACAATGTTTGAGATACCAGTAAACAGCTTGAGGAGAGATGATCGATAATGTGCAGCAGAAATGCATACTTCTGTAAATAACTGCATAAATGCTGGGCTGCTTAGCAGCTGAACACATTAGATAAAACACACAAGGGCGGACACTGTAGTTACCCAAGCACTTCGGCCATTTCCATTCTTTTGTGCACCCCTTTTGCTCAAGAATTCAGCAGTCCTGCATTCTGAATAAAGTGTAGTATCCTGCTGACAGAGATGTCCTCAAAGTCACCTAGTTTCATAAAAAGCTGACCCAGGTGCCGAAATCTAAATTCAGCCAATGCATCACAGGAAGCACTTGTAAGGCCATCAACAGCTGAATACATAAAAAAAACTAACAAACAAGGAAATGCAAAATTTTTTGGTTCATCATTAATAAACACAATGAACATTTTGTTTTATGCTCTGCACATTTATAAATATTTTAAAATACCCACTCAATGTAAGGAAGCAAGGCACTAACTGTAATGGTATATACTCTTTTCAATGACCAGTGCTGCTGCTACTGTCATTGATTAGCATGTGACTCCAGATAACAGTGCATGTTGAATAGAATATTTCAAAGGCAGAAATAAACACTGAGTTAACTGCTGTAATTGACATTAATGTGACCGTGCAGCATGATAAATTCTTACAATAAAACTAGATGCACTAATTTCTCAAATTTATTTTTGGAATAAAACTCTGTATGTTTTGGAGAGTTCCGTCGTCCATCGTCAGGAGTTTTTCACTGTACACACAGCAATGGTATATTTCGGACGTCCGTCCTGATCCTGCTCGCAAGCTGTCAGCAAAACCTGTATGACATATACCATTGCTGTGTGTAAACTGAAAAACTCCTGATGATGGATGGAGAATGGTCTGAAACATGGAGAGTTTTATTCCAAAAATTAATTTGAGAAATTTGTGCATCTAATTGGTTTTATTATAAGAATTTAACTGCTGTACATTCATTGCTTTATTTTTTTTTCTGTTTTATTTAAGCAATGCTTGACAAGACAATTCAAGGTTCCAAAACTACCAACATCCACACCCCTTTCATAAATTCACCATAACACAGCACAGAACAGTATCAAAATAATAACACCAATGGTCAATTACTATATTTAAACAGCATTCTTAGCTATTAACATGTGCAAAACCAACAGTTTCATCATTAAAGTCATATGAAATAAGGTACATAACAGTATTAATCCGATGCACAAAAATTCCTTAATATTCAATCAGGCCAAGATTATAAACTCTGAGAACAGCGAACCTCAAAACAAAGCTACAGCAACAATGAGACTTGCTGTGATGCTGTTGCGGATGCTCAGAATACTTGTCAAATGCACAGAAATGTCATTACATTCTGTGCATTTGAGAAGACTCATGAACTGACAACAGCTGAGAAGAGGCACCCATAAAAAACAGTTTGCCAGAGAAAGGGGCTCACGTAAGTGAAAACCGTCTCATACATTAAAAAGCGGGTGTTAATTCAAGCACATCTTGTATAAGGCAAAAATGTATACACTGGGGGACTGCCGTATGTTTCCCCACATTACTGTGCTTGTTTCAATATGGTAATCTTTCCGCACATTACTGTTGTATCATGCTCGCGTATCACCCACCTGTCTGGCACGATCAACATTGTCTCTGAAAGGGAAGAAGGCATCAGATCCAAGAGCCACGCCTGACAATTTGCCCTTCCACTCTGCACGGTCCTCATCTGTCAGCTGACTGGGGACAGTCTCATACATGGCTGCCCACATTGTTTCAGTCATATCCTTTCCAACAGTTCCATTCACATAGTTGTCGATAGCATTTGAGATCTCTGCACGTTTCACGCCCTTCTTGAATTTCATGTTAATCACACTAGGGTGCTGCCGCAACCACCTGCAAATATGTGCTGACAATGTCAAGAACATTTCATAACGGCAAGTTTGTGGGATCTAAGGAGGAGGAGGAGGAGGAGGTGGTGATATCATCAAACCTTCAGGTGAAATATCAGCACCGCTTGTGACGAAAGTCCTAACTGGTGATACACTTCCTCCATGTGAAGAGCAGAAGATGTGGATCCCATTCAATATCTCCTGGATTCATGCACAGAAGAAGAAGACGATGACCACATCACTAATGATGGCAAAAACTCCCTACACGTGAGACTTTCAACACTACAGCAGTCTGACGTTCAGGTGACCGTGCATCGTGATACATTCTTAGAATGAAACCAACTAGATGCACTAATTTCTCAAATTTATTTTTGGATTATAACTCTACATGTTTCGGACAGTTCCTCTGTCCATCATCAGGAGTTTTCACTGTAAACGCAGCAGTGGTGTATGTCATACAGGTTTACTGACAGTTAACAACAATAAATTTGAGAAATTCGTGCATCTAGTTGGTTTTATTATAAGAACTCACAGCAGTGTTGAATGAAGGTCCTAGGAATATTATGTCATGTTGGTTTTTGACTGTTTATGTCGACATGGTATAATATTCTAGAAGACTTGCAACTTCCCCCCCCCAAAAAAAAATGTCCACCCTAATATCTGGTGTCACAGCCCTGTATAACTGTGGTTTTATAGCATTTCCCTGCCAATCACAGAAGGTACCACCTGGTCGTGGGTTGTGCGTGTTGTTCAGTATGTATATGTCTTGTTTACATCCAGACCATTTCTATCAAGTCATCTGTACTCCTGCATCAGACACTATGAAGATTCAGTAATTTGTTACGTGGAAACAGGTTTTCCTTTTCTGTTAGGTCTGATTGTCCAACAACACTTAAGTTTCTTTTGTCATATAATGTAAATCACATAATGAAAATAAGTTGTCTGTACATAGCCTATGCCCATGTCCTCTTACCCTTCCTATCAAATGTCTTACTGTTGTGTGTATTGCCGTCATATATGCAGCGACGCATATTCCAGAATTGCCTGTGTAGAAGTCTGTATCATATGGCTGTACAAATATTATTTTACAAATAAATTCTTTGGTACTTGGTTAAAACACCACAGACTAGACCCCTCAACTCCTGCAACTTATGGCCACACTGTAGACACACAAACTACACACGTTAAGTCTAGTACAAATCAGAATAACTTATCAGCTATTTTTCCATGCTAACAGACAAGCAAGGATGAACCTGCATATCCCCACTCCCCACTTTTGGTCCAAAATTTCTGAATCAAATGTGTAAAATGTATGCATTAGTTACCATACTACTCACCAGTTGTCAGCCTTGTCACCAGCCAGACGAGTACAGTGGATACGAGACTGCTGACCCGCACCAATACCAATCACTTGACCATCCCTTGCGTAGCACACAGAGTTACTCTGTGTGTACTTCAGGGCAATGGTTGCAATAATTAGGTCCCTTATGGCATTATCTGACAGCTGAAACACACCACAAAAACCTGATACAAATCTTCACTGGCTGTAATGCATATCATACTCCAAATGAAAGCTCTGAAAACTACAGTTCTTGCACTAGAGGTAATTTCACTCCCTAAACAATATGCACTATATCAGTAGGCAAGTCTTCTCTTTTTTATCATGCACTACTACATCAGGTCAGTTTGCTAGTAGTGTTTGATCTGTGACAACTGGTACATCCCACATAACAGTAGTACCGTTAACATTTATGACCCTTTCAAGTATATGTCCACAGTACTTGTCAGTAAACTGCAACCCCATATGTTTAAGTATCAACCAGTGGATATAACCAGCCACCTTATTGTGTCTATTAGTGTATTCAGATGGCACAAGTGTGTGCATCCCACAATAATATGTTTTATGTTTTTATTCTGCCTCACAGCACATCCTGCACACACTATCAATCAGTTGCTTCATGTTGTTCCTCGGATGATAACACATATTGAGTGCTTTATCTTGGGCTGCTATTATTAAACTCTGCGTTTCTCCCTTTAGAGTTGAGCTACATAAACATACCAGGTACTTTTCTCTATCTACTGATGGTCTTTCAAGGTCCCAGTAAAATTTTCCATGCACTGGTTTCCTTGTGAGTTCTTCTACTGTCTCGTGTTCAATGCTGAACTTAAGTTGATCCTCGATATTTGTGTCAGCAGTTTCTTGTATCATACATTTTTGTTTTATTAGATTAGCTTCTTTTTGTACAGAGTATTTTGTTTTCCTGGCATCAAATTCTTGCACCAATCTGGTAAGCCTATCTTTGCCATGCTTAATGTACTCGCTGAGACCAACAATAGCAGCAATGTACGTGGACTTCAGCTCAACTTATCCACATCCACCGTTTCATCTTTTGATGCACAGTCTACTAACTTCTGCCTTTGGGTGGTGGATTCCTTCAATGGTTAGTAGCTTTCTCATTTTTTGATCTATCTTCTCAATTTCTTTTCTTAAACAGTTGACTATTCAGATGCTGTAAACTAGGACTGCTACAGCTAAGGCGATGATAGTTGTGATCTTGTTCTTCAAGTTTAAATCTGTCTTGAGAATCTGCCATTCCTTCACTAGTTTGTCCTTCACCTGCCTGTTGTCAATACCACCACCCTCTTCTGTGCCCAGATACTTAAATGTCTCATCAAGCTCCAAGTTCCTTAATTACTGTTTGGTTATTTAGACTATCATTTTGGGTTTTAGTTAGCTTGTCATACTTGAAAACTGCTCTGGTGTATCTGTCCATGCCAAACTCCGTTCATATGTCATCACTGAATGTTTTAACAATGGTCAACTCCTGCTGTAACTTGGACTCACCTCTGGAAAACAGTTCCAAGTCATCCATACAGAATAAATAGCTGACTTTATTTTTGCCCTTGACTTCATATTCGGCAACTTGTTTATTAAGCAATTTGGTTGTGGTACAAGTATTAAACAGAACAGTAAAGGAGACAAGGAGTCACCTTGGAATATTCCCCTTTTAACAGCCACTTTTCCTATTCTCCAGTGCCCTTCAGTGTGCTACAGCCACATTTCAGTCTTCCATTCATAAACTGATGCCTCCATGAGTTGTCTTATTGTAGGATAAAGTCGGTACATCTGCATGACAGTGACTGTACAGGCTGTCAAATGCTTTCTTGTAATCAATCCAGGACATATATAGATGCCCTTGATGTTTCTACACTAATAATATAATCAACCTGTTCATGAGCAGCTGGTCTTTACACCCCCTAGACATTCTGTGACAACATTACTGTTCCTCTGGGAAAATGCTGTTTCTGAGTAAGTGTTTATAGATCCTATTTTTCCAAGGCAGCCGTAAGAATCTTATATATTGTGAGGAGGCAAGTAATCAGGCGACAGTTTTTTGGGTCTTTTGTATCTTTGCCTTGTGAAAGTATGAAGGTGATTCCAGATGTTAACCATGTAGGGATACTTTTTGGGTCTTTAATCATATCATTGATAGCCCTTGTTAGATCTTCATGCATGACAGAGAACCGTTTAATCCAGAAATTTTGTAATTTATCTAACCCAGCAGATTTCCAATCGTGAGTCTGTTACTGACATCAATTATCTCATCGACCATGATGTCTGTCCATGGGTCAGATGTGAGGTGTCCACAGTCTTTTTTCTCCTTTATTATTATTGGCAACCACTAAATGATATTCAGAGTACCATAAAATACTTTCATGCAGCTGAGTGTGTTCAAGGTGCTAAGTGAAGCTGAACATCGTAATGTAATATAATGTACGGTTCAACAATTTATTAATAGCTAATTGTGTTGTTACTTGTAAGTTGCCCCTGTTTATTAATTCTATCCAACATCTTTGTATATGCATGTGGCACCCTCTCCCAGCCGCCAACACTATGGCCCCCACATTCAAATCAACATTTTTTACATGCTTTTGACCAAAGAATAACCTGGTTCTCTAAAAAGTTAAAAATTCAGTCATACTTCCTTTTTCTGTGACACGATGTTTGTGAACAGCTGTTTGTTGATATTGGCATTGTTACGCCGTTGTTCCAGTGTCAGTCCAAAAAGAGTCTTCTGTTCAATGGGCCGTGGCTCATACTCAGGATCCATCTCGAGCACACAGTAAGTGCCACCTTTCTTCTTCTTGAGAAGCTCCAATGCTTCTGGCATGTAGCCGGGTGCGATGATCCCATCTGATACCTCACGGGAGATGATGCGGGCAGTGGTAATGTCGCAGGGATCAGACAGAGCTACAAAATCGCCGAACGAGGACATCCTGTCTGCTCCACGTGCACGAGCATAGGCCACAGCAAGAGGGGACAGGTGTTCCAACAGATCGTCCACCATGCATACTTTAGCCTAAAACAATGTTCAAAATGCATGTATTCTATCACCACCCTCTTCGGTGTCAGTGTTTCTTTCAACACTTGTCCATTTCAGAGAGACGCTGAACAAGCGTGAATGTTATCACAACAGAGAGCTCGTAAGAGAGGAAAATAAGCACTAACCACTGTAAGAATATCAGACTGCACAACTCACCTGCTCAGGGGTGAGAGGCACAGCTACAGCTGCTCCTGCAGGGCTCACATGTTTGAACGATGTTGCTGCTGGCAGGCCCAGTGCAGCCTTCAGCTCCCTCACAAGCTGCCACCCATTCAAAGCATCACACAGGTTGATGAACCCAGGACAGCCATTCACAACTGGAAATATTTCATACAACATACAACTGTCTTTCAGATGTGCCCGTCAAGTATTATGGATAAGGTAAAGCAATCCCATTACGTGACTGGGCAGGCCCTGAGGGTTCCAGGAGGTTGAGGCTCCCAGATTTCAAGACAATCAGCACATTGAAGGTGGTAAGGTTGTCAGCCCTATGCACCAGCTGCCTTTACCCCCAAGGAAATATTCCTGGTAATCATTTCTGTTAGAGGCTGAGTCAACCACAGGGCCATAGTGCGACAGGAAGGATTATGTCAATGAAAAATTATAGTGACACCACTGGGAATCAAACCTGTGGCCTTCTGGTTTGTAGAACAGTGCCTCAACCAAATGTGTCACCATGTACCCCCAAGTCTTATGGCAAGGTACCAATATTTCAGAGGAACTAGCTGTCTCTTATCTTCAGCATACCACAAACAGTTGCACAGTGCAGGACACTGAAGATAATGGTATTGAGAAAGGTTAAATTAAAGACAGCTGTAAGCAGGCCTGAGGGACAGCAGGTTCTAAAAGCAAACAGCCAAATGTGAGGGGAGAAAGATGTGGGAAAAAATATTTTGAGGAGGAAAATAAGTGATAAAATTTGTGTCATGGAGGAAGTAGAATGGGATGACTGGATGGTAGGTAGTGCAGGAGTATGACCATGCAACGTAGAGTATGTAGCAGGTCAGTCCATTGTGTCGGGTGAAACAGAAGCTGTGTACAGAAGCAGTTGCGTATCATGAGCCAAAAAGGGGGGAACAGGAAAAGAGGAATGGAGAGATGTCAGGCAGGTCAAGCCACAGACACCTGCACCAGAGCAACCAGTATGAACAAGTCATGGAGTCTGTTCTTTATTCTTTGCAGTCATGCAGGAAACCTTCCTCAGTGGATACAATTAATCCTTTTGCACCAGAATTAAATGCCCAGTGGGAACTGCATTAGAACTGGAATTTAAATGCAATCTGCATAAGGAAGAACATTAAACCTGATGTGCAATGGTCTGAGCATCACATTGCCTTATGGGTATACCTGATGATTGGCATCAAAGGGTTAATGAGGTTCTTTATACTGGCCCTTATTTGGACTCTTTAAAACTGCCCTTTTCAGGACTCTTGTTCCTTATCTGTAAGACTGATGCTGCACAAGTGCAACTGTCTTTGACACTAATGACCTTTCACAGGACCCCGTGAGTTGACCTATTCCCTTCCGTTTTCTCCTTTTCTTGCCCACCTTTCCAGCTGGAAAACTGCAGATATCCCTGCATCTGGCATCAGTGCCCTTTGCAGGCCTCAGGAGATTTGACCTACCACCTCTCCTTCCCTCTTTCTTTATCTCAACCTGCATTGGCCCTGCCCCTTGGGTGCCACCATCACCCATCTTCCCTTAACATTCTTCTACCCTAAACATGGAGACAGCAGGCTCCTCCAAAGTGACGATACCTGTATACCAGACTACATGGTGTCACATCCAAGAAGACAGTAATCTTGAAATTCACCATGCGAGGTAAAGTAAAGGTGTCCCTTGTCCATGCCATGAAGGCATATAGGGGAAGTATAGGTATACATCCACCCATTCTTAACTGAGGCACTACATGGAGATGAATGGTCAACAACATGCCTCAGTCACTTTATCCCCGGGAAAGAACCTTGGTATCTACTGAACAGAGGGCTGTGTGGGTGCCATAGTCAGTCTGGACATTTTGGAGAAAGGAAAAATCTCTTGCTCCTGCTGGGATTTGAACCCCAGAATGTCCATCCCACAGCACGGCCACTACGCTGACTACACAACACCAACTATGCTACCAGGCTGCCACATTTACTATAAGAACCTATCTAACTTAAAATTAACACCCTATGATCAAAGACTGAAATGGGCATGCATGGGGGGATGGAAAATGTAAGTTTAGTTGCAAAAACTGATGAGAACTCATGGCAGACCTAAGGATAAATGGAAAGACAATACTGAAAGGGATCTTAAAGAAACAGGACTTGGGGATGCAAACAAGATTCACAGGGTATATAACAGGGTACAACAGTAGTACATGCCACTCTGAACTGCAGGAAATTTCTTCACTAGCTGACTGCTGACTTCATCTTATTAATGACCAGGTTAAATATATTCAGTGAATTAGTTAACAGGTTGTTGCCCTCTCCTAAATGGCACAATGCACAGGTTCGCAACCACATTCAACTTGTCTTGCTAAGGCATCAATGCCATGACATTACAGGTTTCACGTTTACATCAACTTCTTCCTTAAATTATCATACATACATAGTCCTGTCATAAGTTCTGCCCCAAGTTTCATGTAGTCCGCAGCTGGAGACGATGAGGTGGAAGGGTTCAAAGGGTGGTTATTTTTGGACTATTGACCCTTCAGGTACTTGTGCCAAGGCAGTTTGCTCACGTCTCTTGCAGTGTTAACATGGAGTGGGGTTTCAAGGAAAACTGTGTGGCTGTGATTGCCCTTCACAAATGCGGAAAATCAGATTCTCAAATTTCCAAACTTTTGAAACCATTGAAAATTTCGTCTATCGGACAATTAAAGGTTATAAGGAACTCTGAGGTATTGAAGACAGGGCTCGGTCAGGATGCCCGATAAGTGTGAGGGCTGAAGCTGCTATCAAAACAGTACAGGAGCGGACTCGCCAAAATCTGCTCTAGAAACAGAAGATCATGTCCTGAGAGGTGAACATATCGGCCCAATCGAGTCATGCTTCATCAGGGACAATCTACACATGACAGCGCACCTCCACTCAAAGGGGCACCTCCTTACTCCCGCTTTGAAGGAGATCCGACAGACAAGAACAGAGCATGTCCTCCAGTGGCACGCTGAAAATGGGCTTAAAAACATCCTCTTCATGAACGAGAAATTTTTCTCCATTGAGCAGCAGCAGAGCAACCAGAACAACAAGATTTATGCTCAAACGTCCCTTGGGGTGCATTCTGAGGGTGCAGGAATGCCATCACCTTTCCTACGTCAGGTTTGGTGGGAGGTGTCCCATCAGGGAGTGACACATCTTCATTTTTGCAAGAAAGGGGTGAAACTGGTGCCTGAGTGTATCACGAGGACGTGCTACAAGGAGTTGTGAAACAGCTTAACATGACCTCTTCAATGGTCAGGATTGGGTCTTCTAGCAGGACTCAGTTCCTGCCCAAAAGCCAAGACGACTCAGGAATGGCTGCAGAGGAACATCCTGGCCTTTATTAGCACCCAGGATTGGCCCTCAGAGAGTCCAGACCTCAACCCCCAGGACTATAAACTCTGGGCTGTTTTGGAGGACATGGCTTGCCAAAAGCATCACAACAATCTGGACAGTCTGAAAAGATCCCTTGTGTAGGCAGCAGTAGAGATCCCCCTGGAAATGGTGTGTGCCATGATAGCAGAGTGGCCGAAGCATCTCAAGGCTTGCGTCTAGGCAGAGGGCAGCCATTTTGAGTGGCATTACTATTAAATAAAAACTTCTCTAATAAATTATTTGGCTCAAAAAGTGGATGTTCTGTTTCATTCTCCTCCTAGGTCACAATATACTTGGGACAGAACTTATGGCACGATTGTGTACAGGGTCACAGGCAGTACTGTATAGGAGATTTTATCTGCCATCTGTTTGAAGTCCCGGCAAAGTAGCAACACTTTGTCACAATCTAAAAAGAGTTCTTAAAATTTTTAACAGTCAACATATCAATGGAATGCAGCACAGTCAATTTACATTCATTTGAGAGACAATGATGAGGTTACAATGGTAAATAAAAAATTACAGGACAGATGTTTGGCACTTTTTTCTTTGAAGGATCCAAGGATAATTACTGTAAATCAGGCAGACATACACACACACACACAACATTGTAACTGCAATACTTGGACTAAGACTCACCTCTGAGAGGAAGTTCAGCAAGGGTTGTGAAGATCTGAGCTGGTTTCTGGTGTGGGTTCATGCCATAGCGGAGAGTTAACTGTGACACTCCAGCACCGTACTGCTTACGGAAGTAGTCTGATATTGCCAGGTCATACTCAGAAGTATGAGTGAATGCCTTAAGAGCAAGGTACTGCCTGGAATAGTGACAACAAAATTTGCGTTAAAAGTGGTACCAACTTCTGCATCCCTCTATCAACTGTCAGCCAGCACCAACATCTGACACAGCCATTCAACAGTATACACACCAATAATACCAAGCACATGCTCTACTTCAGTGTTTCTCAACCTTTGTGAGAACATGGCCCGGTAAATTCTTTTTTCATAAGACGAGGGCCCAGTCCCAATAGATTTACTCATCAGTACCTTTCCAATTTTTTTAAGTTCATACATTAAACTAACATAAGTATTAATAATTAATTATGGCATAATCATAAAGAGTATTAGTACAATTATGTTTACAGTATGGCATGTTGACAAATATAAAATTACATTTAAATTAGTTATCAATTCCAGGAGAATCTCTTGCAGCCCGGTATAATTGATGCCAGGGCCCAGTACCGGGCCTCGGCCCAATGGTTGAGAAAGACTGCTTTACTTTATCCTGTCTGTCCAGAAAAAAAAGGATGTGTGTCCATGCTTATGGCACGGTGTTTGGATACAGCCGGAAATTTACATTTACATTTTATTCTCTAACTTCACTTCACACTTTTTCACTGACTGCAATTGTAAGGGAGGATACTGATCACTCCTAACAGCAGTGAGAAGAAAGACAAAGGACCTGCAGGTTAGTGTGGGGTGGTACTCCCCACATGCAAGAAGTTTTAAGACTTCTCCAAGGAAACGACACTGAACAAACTGCTCTACATCTGGCCAGTCTTGAATACAAGATATCTAGCACAAGAGTTCTGTGTCCCCACACCTTGAGTAGATCTCCCTGTATAAGGTACAAAAGTAAAGTTGCATGAAGGCATACAGGGGGAACAGAGGTACAGCTCCACTCCTTCTTAACCTCAGCGCTAGACAGAGGTGAGTGGTCAACTTCATACCCTAGCTGTTTTAAATCCTGGAAAAATAACCCTGGTACCCACTGAATATGAGGCTATATGAGCCTCACAACCAGTACAGATATTTTGGAGAAGACAACAGTCTCTTGTCCCTGCCAGAATTTGAACCCTGACCCATCCAGCCTGTAGCCCAGTCACTACACAAACTACATTATCCCTGTATGATACGTATTATTCAGTTATACAGTGATTTCCTGTCACTAACACCTTCAGTTCTGATCTTATTATCATTCTGGTCTCTACCTGCCTGACAACGGTAAACAGATTCATAGACGAAGTGACAGCACTATAGTCCAACTGCAATCTTATGGTACCTGTGTGCATGGGCAGTTGGAGAGAGAGCAGTGTCATCTCACTTTCTATGAATATGAGTTTGTGTTCTTACCTCAGCACATCGCTGCTAAGCCATTTAATGCCACTTTTTACATGCACTTCCATACTATGTACAATACTTCAAATCCATGACCACAAACAGCTCCAACGTTTTGCTTCTTAGACAGTGCCATAACACAGTATGAATATTCTAACAGCAATGTTTTTGTGTGGTTAACAGAAGGCAACAGAGAATGACCTGTGCTTTATTACCACTTGCAACCAATTAACCTGATTTCCCTGCAGTACCTCCTGTGGATGAGTCAAAGAAGAGCAATTCAAATCATTTATTTGTGCAGTGCTATAAGATTGTGATCAGACTTGAAATGGACATGGCTGCTTCCATTCTCCCTAGCAGTATGGTATTGAAAATCAGCAGAGGTCACCTACAACGTAGCATGAGACCCAAACCAAAGAGGTTGCCAGGCATTTCCCATACTTATACCTTGGAGTTTATTACAGAAGAGGGCTGGAGAATGACAGACAAACCTGTAATATAGCCAGCCTCTGAAAAACAAGAAATCTTGAGTACAGTAGGAAAGTTGCTGCAGTGTCGTTACAGCCCAAATCAAGCCTTAGCCTCCTCAATATGAGGCTTAAAAACAACACTTTTTTACGGGGTGACTATCAGCCCCATGCCCAACCCCAAAACTGGAAGGCCAGGGTATCCCTTTTTATCTGGGTCATCCTTCACCTTCTACCTGTCTGGTATGGGACACTCTATCAGTAGCTATGCTACCATCAGCACAGCTGTCAGGATCATTGGAGCATGTAAGCCCCACCACTATGTCAAAGTAGGGTTACCTTTTGGGGGGGGGAGGGGGGAAGAAATATGGCATTATCTTTTACACAGCCAGACTGTATTAAGACAAGTAACAGGGACCAGAACAGAAGATAACTACCCTACATATTGTGATGTGTATGGAGTATGTGTTAATTCTTCACAAGCCAAGTATTCACCTTGTAGCTAATGTGGTATCACCATCTGGAGAGTTCTGCAGTTCCTCCACTACCAGGTCATAGTCCAAGGGGTCACAAATCACCGTAACTCGGGTGTGGTTCTTAGCTGCAGCCCTCAGAAGCGTCACTCCACCTGAACAGATCAGACAATGCTAACAGTTCTAACCATTTAAAGCCCAGTGGTAACTACATGTACTGCCCGCTCTAACAGAAAATCTGTTTTGCCCACATAGCATATTTCTGTGTTTTGTTGTACGATTCTCACAGAAAACACCATTAACTTGTCAGGAACAAAGTTTCTCTTTGAGTTGGAAATGAATTTCTTTGTTGATAGTGTTAATGATTCTCTCAGGAACATGCACTCTGCATAACACACTGCCTAAGACTCCATATTTATTTCCACATAATATGGACTTTACAGTGAACACATTTCTCCTACAAAAGTAAGTGCACACAGTAACCCTTCAATTACCTGGGGTTTAAATTTCATCTACAGAGCAGGACAAAAGCGTTTCAAAATTCAGTGTCCTGAAATGCAGGCATACAGAAGAGTGCAGAGAGGCTGGTTATATGTGGGGAATTAAAGACTGTACATTGCGCAGACAAAACACAGCACAGTAAACAATGCTATGATGAAAAGAACGTCGAAACAATGGGGACCCACCACTGGCTTAATATCAGAAGACTACATATGTAGTTTGGGGACACGCAGTGGCACGGTTGGTTTAGGCACTGCTCTACAAGCAGGAAGGTCACGGGTTCGATTCCCAATGGTGTCAATGAGGTTTCATTGCCATAATCCTTCCGGCCACACTATGGCCTTGGGGTTGACTCAGCCTCTAACCAATATAAGTACCAGGAATATTTCCTGGGGGGTAAAGGCAGCCGGTGCGTAGGGCTGACAACCTTACCACCTTCATGTGCCAACTGTCTTGAAATCTGGGAACCTGAACCTCCCGGAACCCTCAGGGCCTGTCCAGGCCTGTAATGGGATTGTTTTACCTTTTATATATGTGGTTTCAAAAGCCAAGGCACTGTAGCAGGTACTCAGATTCAAAGCAGAAGCAATTCTATGTCAAAAGTTGGCTCGGTGGAAACAAACTGCCTCATATCACAACTTAAAAATATTCCAAGGGCACGATATTCACACCTTGAAATTTCTTTTGTTTTTGTAATCATTCATAAATGTATAATACAAACTCTACTGTTTGACAGACACCAGCTGATTGTGCAACATTTTACACTAATAGACAACTCAGTTAAAAGAAATGTTTTTGAGAACTACCTACGAGTTCACATGTTGCTAATCAATAGCTGGATGAAACATGTTGGAGATGTTTAATGATGATAAAATCTTTGGTCCTGTAACATCAAGTGTTGTAACCTGATGCTCTCGTGGTTGCCTTGATAACTGGTAGAACAACAGTATGGCACAAAATGTTAAAATAATTCAGACAAATCTATTTGCAAAGCATTAATAATGGATGTGTAACACTGTGAATTATGGACAGTTAGGACATGTCATATTATTCATTGATGGTAACATGAATGTAATTTCTAACTGACTCTCACATCAAACAGACAGTCAGTTTTCTTCACAGGGTACAAAGTGGACAGAGCAAAATCCTGACCATGCTCCTCTATCTATAGCAAGAGACTCAGTCTCCACTTATACATAGCTTCAAGCACAGTTTTTTTCTTTCTTGGCCCATAACTGCCTCCTAAATATGACCCTGATGATAACACAGATAATTTCAAGCACGTACATTAACACTAGTGCACATCCACTCTCACTGGACTTGTAATGAAGTTGTGTCAAAATGCCACGTAACGAGCTAACCCCATCTGTGACAGGGGACTGAAGTATCTATCTATAAATTACAATGTAATATTTCTAGACAAATTTCAACCCCACAAATTATTATTAACATTCCATTTTCTTAGATAAATAAAAAGGTTAAATGTCTGTACCAATGGAGCAAAACAGTTTTCCCACCATATAGCTCTCTCTCTTTCTTGTGCATGCATGCACATGCACATGTGTGTAAGGTAAATGCTAAAAGATGGTATCAGTCAGTACACTGACATACCAATATCAATGTTCTCTACAGCATCAGCGATGGTAACATCTGGTTTTGCAACTGTGTCTACAAATGGGTACAGGTTGCACACAACTATTTGCACCATGCTGTAGCCCATCTTCGCCAAGTCATCCTGATCACTTTCAGTGAGGCGAGAAAGGATGCCTGCAACATACAATTCAGTATGCTATACTATAAGCCAGATAAATATGTCATACCATGCAAGACACAACGCTGAAAAGAGAGTCTGGGGACTACGAACTGGAAGAAGATACTAGTATTACATGTGACATAACAATGTGGTGTGTTCACAGAATGTTTGTACCTCCTCGGCTAGCCTTACAGCATAACACAATTTCACTCAAATTTATGTCACCAGCAACAATGAGTTTTTAGTGTTGTTGCTGAGCTAAACATTGTTACCATGGAAAATCACCAAGTTCTTAGTAATGTTGCTGAGCCAAACATTGTTACCATGGAAACTTAATAATGAGTTCTTAGTGTTGTTGCTGAGCTAAACATTGTTACCATGTAAACTCAACAATGAGTTCTTAAGTGTTGTTGCTGAGCTAAAAATTGTTACCATGGAAACTCAACAATGAGTTCTTAGTAATGTTGCTGAGCTAAACATTGTTACCATGGAAACTCAACAATGAGTTCTTAGTGTTGTTGTTGAGCTAAACATCGTTACCATGGAAACTCAACAATGAGTTCTTAGTGTTGTTGCTGAGCTAAACATTGTTACCATGAAAACTCAACAATGTTTCCTTTGTACTCTTGATCTACCTGTCTCTGTCTGCCTCTTCTTCATTGTCATACAGTTCTTACAATACAACCAGTGCCAGTGTGTACACAAGGCCACTGAGTACTCAAGTTGCCTTGTGTACACACCACACAACTTGTCACATAGGGACAAGGTCTGCATTGGATCCAAGATCTACAGCAGCTGTTTGAATAAACGGTGCCCAAACTCGGTGTCTTGCCTATAACTACAATTCATATATTTTAAACATTTTACACTTAAATGTGTTGTAATATGACTTATACATAATGCCTACAACATATCGGAAAATTCACACTGTTTATCCACATACTAACAGGTATTAGCAGCAGAATCTACTGAAGGTCACAGAATTCATAGACAGAATCCAGCTTACTATTATGTAAGATATGTAACCCCCCCCCCCCCCTGTCATGCCAAAACATGTTGGGGTGAAGTGCCTGTCACATTATGAAGTGCTTAACCTTTTGACGCATAACGTCAACTATAGTGGTCGTACCGCACCACTAACCTCTAAAGTTGCATTTTATATATTTATTCAACAAATATAGGTACTGAATATTTTAAACACGGTATATACTCTCCATACTTTTCTCTTCAAAATGCAGTTTGTTTCATAATTCTAACATATTTGGTTCCTGTATTATTCACATTTTATATACAGGTGTGCTAAAATTAAAAAAATAATTCCAGCGCCAAAAGGTGTGCATTTAGTTTGTACAGTAAATAAAAATAATGAGTACATGTACCTACTGCTCCACTCCCCAACACATTTTCAAAGGCACTGTGCTTAATTAAGACCACAGCTAACTGTACCTTCAGAGACTAATACATTTTACTTTGTGTCCTCTCTTCTTTATATCAAGCTTGCGTTTCCTATCCACAGCCGTCTTGAAAATCTTGAAACTTACATCACTGATCAAAAGGTCAAAAATTTCAAATACGATTTGTGACACATACTCCCAATGTAAAATAAATTAAAAAAAACACAGTTTGAATAATAAAATAAGCAGGAATGCATTTGGGTTGTGAAAACTGAAAATGCCACATTTCCTAAATGTAATTATATTTAATCATCATTTTAAACCCACTTATTATAGACATAGTTGGGACAGGGCATAAAGACATTCCATTACCTACACTGCTAGTATAAAGGGACAAGTCAAGAACTAATAATGAAATCAGAACTAATTCTTAAATCGATATTTATTGGTGTTTACCAGTAAATGTGTAAAAGAAATACATCATACGAGAAGTATATGGCACATAAAATGACTATTTAAAGGTTACAAATTTTTTTAATAATGCATTTTTATCCTCTACGTGTTCACATAAAGACAAGTAAAAAGTATACAGACCTTTACAAGTTCTTCTTCGACATTTCGACGGTTGACTATGAGACCTTTACACAATTTTTAAACATCAGGAACCCACTACCCACCAGCGAAGCAGCATCATATCCCACAAGAATGGAAACCCTTTTCCATAGTAAAACCAACCAGATGCACCAATGTCTCAAATTTATTTTTTTGGAGTAACGCTCTACATGTTTCGGACGGTCTTTCCATCCGAAATATGCAGTGTTACTCCAAAAAAATAAATATGAGACACTGGTGCATCTGATTGGTTTTACTATAGAAATGTATTACGGCGCACGGCCCTATGAACGTCAAAAATGGAAAATCTATTCAGGCATTTATTAAGATGAACAGTACATGACATCCAGTCACAATCAAAAACCACATCATTCACAAATTATAATAATGGCTTGAAAAGCTAAATTTAATCAAATGGGATGCAGTGATTGTAACAGGTACCTGTTTATGGCTCAGGAATGCATAAGATCATGTCCCTAGATAACAGAATCTCCCAGCTTGCTAGCTCACTCCCACAGCTGACTGAACGTACCTGCATGCACTGCTGGGTGCAACGTCTTGACCCTTCCTCCGAGCATTTCTGGAGCTCCTGTGATTTCTGCAACATCTTTCACAGCAACCTTTGCCTCTCTGAGGACCTTAGCAGTTCCGCCCGATGCGACCAGAGTAAGGCCAAGAGCATTGAGCTTCTCAGCAAAAGGCAACAGACCTGCCTTTTCCGACACGCTTAGCAGTGCTACAGAAAAGGTTAATCCTTGGTAAAATTCAGTATTGGAAGCGGCAAAACAACTTAAGCACACAAATCAAAATCCTTCAGCCTGTTGTTTATTTGTTTCCTTACTCACTTAGTTCATAACATTGTATCAACTGATAAAATGGCATGTGCGATTCCACAGGGTTGTGGTAATGGACAGTAAGAAGGGATGTGGGAGGAAGCAGTGATTCACTCACTCACCTGAAGAAACTGAGGAACAGCAATGAAAAATCTGGTTAAGATATGGTAGCTATTCCCACAACACTCACATTATACATATACAATTTATCTCTGGGTTATAAGTTTGTAACAGGATGTTACTATTTGAAAAACACCTCCCTGCTGCACCAGTCATGATCCAGGCAAACTGCTGATGACAGCAGATATGTGCCAATCTTTGACTGTTGGATAGTTCTCCACCCTTGGGAGAAGAAGAAGAAGAAGAAAAAAAAAAACCACACACACACACACACACACACACACACCA
>Ga0136643_10004876_pt1 | contig 18736 bp, 17 predicted proteins | sample TergutLab28metaG_FD_96883 | JGI IMG/M metagenome (GOLD analysis project Ga0136643, IMG submission 96883) | Labiotermes labralis P1 segment gut microbial communities from Petit-Saut dam, French Guiana - Lab288 P1 (version 3) (version 3) | ecosystem: Host-associated > Arthropoda: Insects >...
GCTGTGGGGACCCGTTGCGCTGACCACGTGACACCCCTCTATCTGCAAAAGTTGGCACTAACTTCGCCGACTGGCGGCGGCCGCTCTGTCGGTATAGTTCGCGTGCGGACTAAGGCCACGGAGTTAGTTAGCACCTCTTACAAGGCTACTGCTACATTAACACAATTCTCAGAAATACTCACAGATACCAGCAACAGCTTGTGCTTTGTACTGTCTGTGACAGGAAGGAGTAAAATCCATGTTCCTCTCTGACCATTGCAGAAATAACCAAATTCAACACACAGCATGTACAGCTGAATTTTGTTGCTTCTGCAAAAGTCACACTAAAGTCTGGAGTTTATTACTTCTTGTCATGGACAGGATCCACCTGGAACCAAATGTTTGCTGCTTCTGAAAATCAACTGCTTTCATGATTGTGGTGAGGTCTAGGGGTGCTCATGGTTAGAAACAGATGAATATGTATTGAACTGTTCACAAAATAGCAGTGTTCTGAGTGACTCAACTTTTAATCAATGCACTGTTACATATCTTCAAACTACATGTGAACCAAAGTTTGAATTACCTAGATTAAAGTGCTTATGTTTAAAGCTGGAGAATGATGCATTCTGCAGTGAAGTAATTCATTTTGAATTAACAAGGTTTTTATGTAGTGTTCATAAGAAGAAGGGTGAGACTGACAAAGTGGCAGTACTGTACAGGATTTGAAGGGGTGACATATAGGCCTATCAGTATGTAAAACAGCCATAACACAATGCTCTTTATCCTTTAAATGACCAGGTAGGTATTGTAGGGCATGGCTTATAATATACATTTTATTTGAACAGAAAAAAATCATGAAAGTGAATAGCATTTTGTGGAAAATAAAATAGAGATTGCACAGCATATCTTAAGAATTCATTATGTTTTCTTGTTGCCTAAATATATATGAAATGAGTTTTTGATGTGTTTTGTATGTATGATTGCACCTTTGAACACATGATTTAAAGGTTAATTTGACTACTCTGACATGCAGCTGTCCAACAGCAACACATCTTTGAAAATACATGTAACTTTTCCTGGCCATGCCTTGATGTGCAGTTCACCTGGCTAAATGTTGCATTTAAAATCCACTGTTACTAGATGATGTTATCCTGCACTTAACATGACCTCACTAGCCACTTGTACCACACTTAACAGCCCTGCATATAGGGTAACTGGCCTTTGCAGTCTCCACTTTTGAGCAAAGTACATGTACAGAACATGATTAATTCAGATGATAAAGTATGGAAAAAATTCTTGTCATACATTCAGTTAAGTGCAGTAGACAAAAAACTACATAGTAAAAGCATCCTTGGTACAGGCTGATTGATGCAGTTTGATTTGTGACAGTGGCATCACTCAGGATTCTGGGGCTAAAAAATATCTAAAAATTCAATATTCAAACACACACAGTAAGTGTAAAAAATTAGCAGTATACATATACAGTATCACAATATTTATGTATTAAATGACTTATGAGCTTTGAGTTGCATGTTCTGCAAGTAAACGTTGTGCAAATAAACTTGCTGAACTTTTACTACAATGAAGTATTATTTTACCAAGTACATAAGATATGTAATGTTTGGACAATAACATTTCAGTTTCAAAGGTTCACCTTTATTAAATTCTTAAACTACTATGAAAGGAATACTCATAGGTGGATCAGGATGTATTTTGAATTAGGAAGAAGTCTCTGTGTGGTGACCAGGGAACAGAATAGTCCCACTGCAGCCCATGCAGGTTGTAAAAGGCAACTAAAATGGGCACTCAGTGCTTGGGGATACAGCTGGGCCACCCTGCATCATGAGTTAGAAATAAAGTGAACTGGCCCTCCAGGTTGAGGGTTGGGCAACAGGCTGACAACCTGTCACCATAAAAAGCTAACTGTTAGGAAACCTAAATTGTGGCTTCAGAACAGTCAGACTGAGTGGAATCAACCTAGGCAGCGGAAAGGGATTAATGACATGAGGAGGGTGACTTGGAATGTATGCATGTTATACAGAGCAGGAGCAGTGAATGAATTGGTGAAAGAGATTGATATAAAATAGATGTATGTGCTCTGCAAGAAAGCAGATGGCCATGGAAAGGAACTGTGATAACAAAGAATAATATGATTTTATATAGTGCACATAAAAGTGACAAATATGAATTTGGATGAGGATTTTTATATTGGTAAATATATTGTGGATGATTTATTAGATTTTGAACTTATAAGAGAAGGAATTTATAGACTGAGGGTTAAACTTAAATATTACAACTTGATATTGATATCAACAAGTGTCCCAACTGAAGAAAGTGATGAAGTAGCCAAAGAAGAGTTTTATAGGTCTTTGGAAAAGGTATGTGATGCAGTTCCCAATAAGACATGAAAACAGTACTAAGGGACTGCAATGCTAAAGTTGGAAAAGAGTCCTTTTTACATCCAGTATGTGGAGGGCACAGCATTCACAACGAAACAAATCATATTGGAAAATGAATGGTAAATTGCACTGGGAGGGATACTGCTTTAATGGGAACATGGTATCAACATAAGGACATTAACAAGGTCACCTGGCAATCACCTGACAACAAAATATGTAACCATATATATCGTATATTGGTAGACAGAAGACACTGCACAAATGTTTGTCATGTGAGAAGTGTGAGAGGTAGTGAAATAGAATCAGGCCATTTTTAGTGAGGACCACAATTATATTGAAAATTGAGGGAAGTGGGAACACTAAAGTTAAATAAAGAAATGGGATATTGGTAAACTAAATAATAATGAAGTATAAGACGAACTCATGAAGGAGTTAACAGCAAATGGACAAAATACTCGAATAGAAGTGGAAAATATAAATGACATATGGAACAAAAACCAAAAAGGAATAAATGAAGCAGCTAGAAAAATAATACACAAAGAAGAAAGACCACAAAGAAGTAGTTGGTTTGAATAGTAATTTCCAGAGAATAAAAAGAAAGCCTGCAACACAATGATTAACAGAAATACCAGACAGAATAAACAAAAACATAAAGATAAAAAAGGTGCACATAAAATATATAGACAAAAAAAGAGAGTATTCTTTAGATCCCTTTGAGCGAATGGAAATTGCTTATAATAACATTGAAGCAAAGAAAGTTTATCAAGAATGTAATATTATAAGAAAAGGATTCAAACCACAAACATTACTACTTAGAGATACAGAGGGTAATAGAGTAAACAAGAAGAAGAATATACTACAAAGGTGGTCGGAATATGACGAGAAGGACTTTGAATTGCAAGATGGAGATGTCTTTGTGGTTATCACTTGGTTCGTGACTGGCAGGCATCGACACACCTATCACTTCAGACAGGTTAAACTTTTTCAGTATCTTGCTTGTATTCGCCTCTTGGTTTACAGAGATTGACCCATCACTTTGACACTGCATTCCGGGAAGGTTCTCAAGCGGGCCAATTGTGATTTTAAATTGCTCCTGCAGCAGCCCTAGAAACACTTCAATTTCTTCATCCTTGTTACCAATGACAAGTCCATCATCAACATAAAGTGCAATATAGAGAAAACTGTCTTCGTGTGTGCGATAAAATGGGCAAGTATCGGCTGTACTGTTCTTCAATCCAGCTTTCTCCATGAAACTAATAAAACGCTTGTTCCAGTACCGCGGTGCTTGCATTAGACCGTAGTGGCTTCGTTTCTGCCGACATACACGACCAATGCCATAGTCAAATACTCCGGCTGCTCTAGGTACACCTTTCCTTCTAGTTCACCTTAGAGGAAAACGGTCACATATCGAAATTTCTCAGCTTCATATTTTTTTAAGCGGCCACCGCAAGTAGTGTGCGGACGGTGTCGTAGCGTGCTACAGGACAAAATGTTCCATCGTAATCCATTCCTTGTATTTGCGCATAACCCTTCGCAACCAGTCAAGTCTTAAAGCGAGCGTTGCCATCACGTGACGTCTTTACGCGCATAACCCAGTGATTTTGAATCACCTTTGCGTTAACTGACCTATTGACGAGCTCCCACGTCTCATTTTCCTTCAGTGACGCTAATTCTTCGTTCATCGCTTTCAGCCGACTACTTCTGTTCGTTTGACTGCATCGCTTCAGTGTACGAAATTGGTCTCAGACAGTAGTCTCCTTGACTATCAACTTGGCGAACGAATTCGCCACTAGTCCAATTGGGCTGCTTGTTTTCCCTTACGCTTGTGCGGTCTTGAACATGAATTTCTTAATTCGAACCATTACTTCCTCCAGAAGTAGACGTAGTATTGCCGCCGTCACTTTTATAGTTTTGTAATACCTAAATTTCTGCAGCTGGAGCTACATGGAGTTGAGAAACATTCTTTCGGTTTGTGCGATGTTGCTCGAATTGCACACAACTTCGGGCTTAAAGAGGACATCACGACTCAGCACGAGCTTCCTTTCGTTAGGTATCGAAATTCGATAGCCGTCCTTTTCACCAATATGTCCGACCAGTCGACCCAACGTAATCTTTGGATCCCACTTGTGCACCTTCTGTAGGGGTGTGTGTGCATGTAGCATTCTGTCCCCAAACCCGCAAGTGACCAAGAGTTGCGTACGATCCAGTCCACAGTTCCAAAGGCATCTTATCTTCCTCTGGTGTAGTTCCAGTACAGCTGAGTATGTAAACCGCAGTATTACAGGCCTCAGCCTACAGTTCTCTCGGCAATCCACTGGCGTGAAGCATAGAGCGAGTGCTTTCCACAATTGTACGATTTTCTTGCTCTGCTGCCACCGTTCTTTTCGGGAGTATATGGCATTGCGAGTCGGTTCGTAATGCCGTGCTCTTCCAACACTTTCTGTACAGTTTTACAGTTGAATTCCTTGCCACCGTCCGACAGCAGAACTTTTGTGACGTGTCCGGCCTTCTTTACTTCTTTCGGAAACACTCGTAGGGAGTCCGCCACTTCACTTTTTGTGGTGATGAAGAACACACGACGATATTTTCAGTCATCATCTTTGAACAGATGTGTATGTCATGGGACCATGCACATCTGCATTAATGTGTTCTTCATCTACGCTCGGTCAACTTGTCCGAGTTCCGAAGCTCTGCCTATGTGCATTTCCCAAAACACAGCCGCCACAAAATTCTTTGCTTCCACATTAACACCATGTTGCTTGAGCACTTTCACAACATGGCACATATTTTGATGACCAAGACACTCATGCCATACTTGCAATGCTTCCGCTTACGTTGCCAGTTGAACCTCTGTAGCGTGTCTTGGAATACACATCCGAATCGTCAGTACATAAAGGTCACTAACGAGCTTACCCGATGCTGCAATAGTTCCATCACCTCTGCGAAAAACAATTTCCCTTTCATTCAAGTTTGTGCTATAGCCGTTTGGGGCGGCTGCCTTGACGGAGAATAGATGTGCGCTTGCATCTGGCACATACCAAACGTCTTTACAATATTGCGCCATGCCACACGCCGATGTGAAACTTCTGGACGTTTATCATATCTTGACCGTATGCTTGCATCAGCACATTTTTCTTGCCAAGCACGATCGTTTCAGGATTGGCGAATTTTGTGTATGACACAAAATACTGTTTGTTCTGCGTAATGTGCCATGATGCACCGCTATCACAGTGCCAGGTGTCCGCATCTACACTGCTCTTGAAGCCCGCATTACATGCGTTAGGACCGCATCAGCATTCCTCTTTGTAGCCGATTTACCACCTCTGTCCCCTGCACGTTGCTGCTTTTGAGGGCACTCCGCAGCAGCCAAGTGACCGAGTTTTTGCACTTGTTGCAAGGAAAATTCTGTTTTGCGCTATCAGCTCATCATTTCGTGGATTTACTGGAATTCACTTTCGTGGAATTCGATTTCTTCTTGTCATTTTCATGTGCAACGAACGCACAATGCCAATCGGTCAGCTCGCAACTAAATTGCACAGAGCGTCTCAATGAGAAAATTGACCGTTTGCTAGTAGGAATGGTATCCCAAACATCCTTGAATTTGTCTCATTCTTTACGTGAGTTGACAAAATTCGTCCAGTCAACTTACGTTCAGACAGCACATTTGCACTGTGTTTCGTCCATTCGTCGTTAAGGTCGACAAACCGTTTTTGAATCTTAGCGACTTGTGTGCTAATGTTCCGTTGTGCCTGGAAGACCGACTCAATGAACATGTTAAGCCGCTACATACTACTGCGCCCAAACCGTGCACATAGCTTATCCCAAATGCCTTTAGCACTGGTACAAGTAAATACGAGCCCAGCAACAGACTGCTCAGCGTGTATGCAATAATGCATGCAGCTGTGTCATCTTTTCGCCACTTGGCTAGTACCTTTTTCTGCTGCGGCTGTGTATCTGCAGGCAGGATAGGGCACATCGGAGATCCATCAGTGATGCCTTCTAAGCAACGGACACACAGAAACATTAAAATTTGCCATTTCCATTTAGGCCAATTGTCAGGACCTTCGAGCTCCTCAACTTTCACTTTGAAGTCACTGGCAGTAGCCATGTAGAGGTTTGTTTAGTCACTTTAGGTTACTGGCACAATCGCTATTACACAATTACTATTTCACAGCCACTGCTTCAGACCAAAATCTCAAGTACCTAGGCCCATAACCTGTTGTGGTTGTGGTCGAAACAGTTTTTGTAATGTGATTTAGAGGAGAGCACGGAGACGGGTGGAAAAGAGGAGTGTAGTATAAAACCAACAGCAACACAACTGCGCATAATCTACCCTACACAGTACATATACGCACAAAACGCGAACACAGCATGTGCAATTCTTTGTAACGTTGTGACACACTTTGGCGTAGAGGAATTTCTTAAGTGGTCGAAAGTCATAGATTGCCTTATGATCTTCAGCCATTTATATAATTCCACCAGATATAGGGAAAATGGTTTCTGGTAGGTGTGATAAAATGGATCTGAAAATATACAAAAATGTTGCACTTGATAAATCCGATACTGTGGGAACTAGCATCCCTGTACTGGCACGTGATGCTAGTGACCTTACAAGTTTGCAAATCCACCACACTGTTATTACTTAATGTACGAAATTAGAAAGCATTTTGTTGGGTGTCCTCCTGTGGCCTAATGTTCATAATAATTTTGTGAAAATCTGTGAGCTTTTTTAAAAGTTGATGCAGGGTAAGTGGTACACAACCTGATGATCTCAAGAGGCTATTGCCCATTGGCATTGCCATGGTACTGGAGGGTGAGAGATCTGGGGAAGGTTAGTGTCGTAGTGCTGCCTCGTAAATATGAATGCTCGTGGTGCGAGAGGGCTGAATGAACTGTAGAAATTCTAACACGGTGCTTGATTAGGTAGGAAAGTAGGCTTTTGAGATCGCCATGCTCTGTGTCACCCATTTCAACTATTGGACCATATGACCAGGTGTCATAAAAACTAATTATTCCCCACCAACCAATATCGAACAGCACATATTACGAAAAGTGCATGGTACTACTGTAACTGTAGTAACTACTGTGCTTTAAAGGGATAAAATTACAAGTCCGCAGCAAATTCCACCCTATGTGCTCTTTATATACTTCTACCTCCAACCATCAAAACACGTAGCATGTGTGTATATTGAGGTTTAATGAAATCGTGGCATTTTGAGAGGGCATAATGGTTGTTACAAATTAAGGGCCTTGCATAATATGATGTTTATGTAAGAAATGGACATGAATATTCCTGTGCTCTGAGATGATGGAGACACTAGTTTTGGGGGAGTATAATATTGTAGTGGCCTGTGGAGTCTAGCCACTGGAATTCGGCTGTAGCTGGGACCAAATTCGGAAGCGGGTGTTTGTAAATAACGCTGCCACCAATATTATTTCCTACCCCTAGAATGTCACGTCATTAGGATGCAACACTCAGAAGAGGATAGCTGCGGAAAAGGGCTTCGTCTTGCCAGCAGTAGGCATTTTCAAAACTATAGACACTTTAATAACGTGAGAGCGGTTTCTAACATTCCTAAATCTTTCTAACGCCAACTGCTTAACAATTGTGGCTACTAACTGATCTAACACACAACAAATATAGTTTTTATCCCAGGAGTACAAATTTCTCATAGCTACAATATTCTATGATTTCAAACATTCGCCGTGTTCTGAATGTTGTATTTTTTCTTCTGGGTAATTCCCTGGCGTCTGAATTTTATATGCCGACGTTTCGGAACACTCTGTTCCATCTTCATAGGCATATAGGTATGAAATATATACTTCATACCTACCTGCCTATGAAGATGGAACAGAGTGTTCCGAAACGTCGGCATATAAAATTCAGACGCTGGAGAATTACCCAGAAGAAAGCATACTACAATATTCCAATCTCCCTCGGTAACTCTCACAGGTTTCACCTTGAAGATAATTGTCATTTACCCCAAAACTCAACGTTACGCGTTATTTTCAAGTCAGGCCTAAATTCGTTTAGGTTCCGTGGTTAATCGTAATCCAGCACAATTAATAATTTCCACAATTAACATCACCATCTACCTCGTACGATGTACGACAGAAACATAATTTCCACAACTAAAAAGTTACTTTCCACACAAAGAAATTTTTATCATGCACAGAGGTGCACGCGACCCGTCCAAGTTATTTCTTCGGAGGCTGGGACCATAAAACCCAGGCGTGGCAATGCAGGACAAAAATAAAATCGCCCAAACCTTGACCTATGATCCCGTCGTCTGCTACAACGTCACCCCATAGCCCAAAAAAAATCAATGTGACGTCACATCGCACGATACAGAGCGGCCGGCTAAACTGCTGACCAAAGCCTGTAACTTCCTGTCTGCTACCGAGCGAAGCTAGTGTATGTACAGAAATTTACAAAAGTTAATAAATGAAATAATTAAAACATTTCCTTTGCTCCAGTCTTTCATTACAATATTTTCCACGTGAGATACGTGTAGACGAAGCTGCACTGGGGCAGGTTCTTTTGATAGCACTTCGGTTTTCTCCTGACATCATTTCACTAATGTTCCATATCCATTAATTCATCTACCACTGAATATACAGAATATGATTTTATCAGTTGACAGCATTGTTATGCAACAATAAATTTCACATAAATAAAAAGAGCAATATTGTCACATTAATTTGTTTTAACCCTTTGTGACCAAAATACTTTTGTAAATTTTCGTTGTTGGGCTGTTCTTGGAAACAGAATAAGCGCTAATTGAGGGAGTATTTTTGTCGCCCTCTGTTTTTTTTTCGAGAAATAGTATGTGGGACGTATTTGTCCCAATGAACCCTGCGTGGGATAGGAGGAAGACTTTTTTTTTTAATTCTTTGTTCATTATAAGACAATGTGTTCAAGCTACGAGGTATACAAAAGAGGGTTGCCACAAATAACCCGTTCTGTGCCATACTCTACTTTTAAGTCTGTACAGTAATATTCATGGATCTCCTTTTTGCATCAGTTCTGCCGGAATTTCATCAGTACTCAGTGGCATATCTTTTCGGTTTTGCGGTGGCAACGTGAAGTTCAAAAGTACTGGGCTGAGGCAGCAGTACCTCATGTGTATTTCGATATGCCTGACATCTTTAGCCCCACGTACATTCAACGGCTGGAAAAAGTGAGTCTTCGATGTGTTCAACATATTGTGGAAATCTGCAAGCAGGTTAGCCTCTTCATCCTGTATCATATTAGTTCCAGGATGGTAACCATTCTTCAAGTAATTCATGTCTCTACATGAATCTCCAGTATTCTTGTTCTTAATGCTTGTTTCAAACGCTGTTCCAGTATTCTTTTTTATATTGCTTGTTTCAAACGCTGGTACTCTCCCCCCTCCCCCCAAGTGTCTAATAGTTTCATTTCTTTCATTTGACAGCTGTCTGGTGGGTAAAAGTGAGCGTCATGTGCTGTTCATACTGCATTACAATATGTTTACATTGCATTTGCAACTCAAACTTAATTTTTATGACTAGACAGAGCCCCCTTCTCACTCCAGCGAATCCCCAGCCTTATTATTACTAGTGTTACAATTTAAAGTCATGTGGTCCGTAATCCAACTTATGCAAACACAAATCAAACCAACTAGCACTTGTTTTGCAACTTTCCCTCCACAGAGTACATTTTAATTATGTGTACAGCACATGTAATGCAGTACAGTACAGTCACTTCCATGAGCAAGTTGCCCATTACGTGAACCTATAATCTCGGGGGACGGAAGAACATAGCTATACTCTGTGCTTCACAGCACATACCGAACGCAAGACTCCCTGTTGATCCGATTGATCCACATGCTCTTCCGTGATTGGAGATTCCGTTGACTGCCAACATAGGAAACGGGAATTTTTTTTTTTATGGGAAGAAATAACCTGAACTTCGGCTAATATATTTAAGATAGGCTTCAACAAGTACTAATAAGAATTTTGTAATCACGTACACCAGTGTTATAACTATAAATGAATTACTTCCGTAACACAATAAAAGAAATATTGCGTTGACTTTTGTTGGTAGAATCGAATTTTATCTATCTGCAATTTGACAGTGTTCGGCGTCTGCCTTGTCAGCGAGGGTCTCGAATGAGCTAACGTAAAGTTTGACGGTTTGCTAACCGTGTATCAACCATTTTTGTAAACTTTGAAATAAATACAGTATGGAAGACGATCTGCCAACACAATACGACGTTATCGTCGTAGGAACAGGTATTGAGCTACATGAATAATTGAAAGAGGAGCGACTTGTTTCAGTGCTGTGGAATTTTTGTAGTCGTATCAAATCATTGGCATGTTGTATCAAAAATGTACCGGTCAGGTGTTGCGTACGTTTATAAATAAGTGTGACTAAAATTTCCAATGCATTTTACAATGAACCATCTTTTGTTTAGGAATGACTGAATCTATAGTGGCTGCGGCTGCAAGTAGAATAGGCAAAAAAGTTTTACACCTCGATAGGTAAATTGTCTGAACTTTCGTAAACTTTAATGGAAATCCTTTCACACTATGATTTATTAACCTTGACACTAATATGTTTTTGTTCTCACTTCAGCAACGAATATTATGGAGGGCCGTGGGCCTCATTCAATTTTGAAGGATTGCAGAAATGGATTGAAAATTGCCGTTATCTAGCGAAACCCCATGGGAAAAGTGATGAGGTACCCACAGTGGCGAGTGATGGAGAAACATTAATTGAAGCAGGAAATCAGTTGTCAACACCATTTAACGTTGAAGAGAAATGGTACATTGTAGAGTAAGTTTGCTAATGTATTGATTGGAACCATGATGGCCACTGACGGATAACAAACTGGATGGACAAGGTCCAGTTGATACAGAGTTTTCCATATGGAACACCTGTGTCTGACCTAGGCAGTAAAGGTGAAAGAGTAGCCAAAGTTTAAAGCTGGCCACTTACTTCAGTCATAGTGAGAAGATTATCAATGTGTGAAACTTTGACTCTATTCATGGAGCAGTAACTTTGCCATTGATGTGCTAGTTTATGTGCTGTATTTTATTACAGAGAACTTGCAGACTCCGAAGAGGCCCAGTCATTTTGTAAAAAAATTGAGACTGATGGAGATCATCAAGATAATGCAGGAGAGAAATTAGATGATGCAAAAAAGGCAGAGGTTGATGAAACAGAAAGGTGTGTTGGGGATGAAAATGACACTGGAGTTGGGAAGCCTGCATCTACAAAACAGTGGAGTAAATCTCAGTTGATGAAAGAATACCGCAAATTTAATTTGGATTTAGCACCAAAGGTGATTTTAAAGAAATTACTTATTTGTATTAGCAGAATAGTATGTAGCTTTATTGTAATTATTTAAATACTCTTTGTCTTTACGTACAGAATAAGTTGTTGTTCAGATATGACTTGGACTCTACTGAGAACTGGGATATTGAAATGAAGTACATGAAAAAGTGTCACCACAGTAACTTTTGTAATCCAAGCATACACATTGTGGATGTGCATGTGGATGACAATGTGAAACAGGGAAGTGATTCAAGCCACAGTGGTGTATTTCATGTATGATAATTAGTTATGAGAATGTAAATGTTACGCTTGAATTATGTGTAAATAAATACGTAAATTGGTTACATTAATTACTACATTTGTGAAATTTAGACATTGGTGCATAGTTTTATGGTTTCTGTTTGTAAGGGTGTGATTTCCATAACTGACAGTTTGTTATGAATATGTTGGTTATCAGAAGGTGCAAAGTTTTGTGAGAAGTATGGTAATATTCAAGAATGCAGGTAAGAAAATGAGATCAATGTAACTCAGGAATTTTTGGACTGGAACCTAAAAGGATATAAGCATTAAAATAAACTTCCTGGTTTTAGAGGTTGCATTGCACTTTAACCAAGGTGGCCCTTAACAAAGAAATGTAATGATGGCTAATCAGTAAATTATTTTATGTTTACCTGTGGATGATGAGACATAATAAACTTCTCTTCTCCAATTAATTTCTCATACTTAGGAACCATATTTCTTGTGGATATCTTTTCCAGGTGTTTGTCATTTAAATAAGTTAATTTTTTTAAATGTGTGTGTGTGTTTGGGGGGGGGGGGGCTGGGCATTATGGAGGGGGTTTGTTGGGGGGGGTGCTTGCTCTAAGAACATGAACTTTCAGAGCAGAATGTCTTCATTTTTTGGGTGTGTCACATCCAAGCTACTTCGTAAGTCTGGACAGCTGCTTAAAATGTACTTTCACTGTTCATTGATGTAATCTGCATTCTTACCATATGCTTTGATAATTAATTCCCATTATGAATTATATGCGATACTGATATAACAGTAATGGTTAAAAGTACACAGAGCACTGTTTCATTTTGAAGCACTTAAAGGTAGTTGCTGTTGTTCCGCAGTCTTTAATTAAGTCTTTATTTCTCAAAATAGACCATACTGCCAATCCTACAAAGTCTAATGCTTTGCAAGCATTGTGTTGGCTTTCTCCTGCTTCATTATGTCTAATGACATGGGATTTCACTGCTAGTGACAGGCTTCCCTCTGCATTTTGACACTTTATTCTGTTCATCTTGCCTGAAATATTCATTCTTTACACCAATGAGTGCACATTTGATGCATAAAAATATATTCTGAAGTTGCTGCTACATGTTTCAGCATCATTTATGCCATCAGTAGGGAGCTTTATACCAAAATTTAAAACTTACTTTGTATTATATTACAGCATTCATGCAGCTTGTGTAAATATGTAGGTTTTTTAATTTCTGATTAAGGTGCTATGGATATTTTTTTAAAGTAAAATACATTAAAACAATAAAGCAATAATAGTTTTACAGTGTTGTTAAGTATGGTTAAAAAGTTGTGTGCTGACATGCTGTAGATATTTCTTTGCATACAAACATCTAATTTTGTTGAAGAATAAGAGACCAACTTCATGTCACTAGTTACTATGTTTTATTTCACTTCTTCTATGCTCAACATGTTTCGGACATTAATACATCCATCATCAGAAGCCTGCGACTTTTCAATTGAATCACCACATTGGTCGTGTGTTTTTGTTTCGATGTGTGTTGGAGTTTCGGTGTGGCTGAAGCCTGCTACACGGATACCACCCCAATCCAGCCACACCGAAACTCCAACACACATCGAAACAAGAACACACGACTAATGTGGTGATTCAATTGAAAAGTCGCAGGCTTCTGATGATGGATGTATTAATGTCCGAAACATGTTGAGCATAGAAGAAGTGAAATAAAACATAATAACTAGTGAGATCAAGTTGGTCTCTTATTCTTCAACTATCACAATGATGCATGGTCCAATATACATAAGATCTAATTTTGTCTTCGATCCCTTATGGATCTTGTCCATGTGTGATGTGTTGTGAGTTTCATGTAAGAGGTGAGTCATCGTAACCTTAACCCTTCAACTTGAGAAGCTTCTAATGCTGTCTGGTTACATTCAGCCATCAGCTAATGTATGGAAGTTGCAGTAGTCATTGATCACAGGTGCTCAGAAAAAAGTTCAGCTCATCGTAGTGAAACATTGCTAAGTGAAGCTCATTATAGTGAGGGACACATGGACAGATATTAAAAGTCTTGCTATGGGAATGTGCCAGTGAGTTCCATTTTGTAGTGTTGAGCTGCATGTAGCTGTCAGTAGTTTGCTAATAGTCCCATTTCAGAACTTTGCAAATATGCCTAAAAAGTGAAAATATGTACTCATAACTGAGTTACGTACCATTCTAACGCTAAGAAGTACATAAATATGTTTATTTGTGAGAAGAAAACAGATTTTAAACAGCGAAAAAGGGGCATAAAAAAGTGCAGTTTCAGCTGCACTGGTTCAAAAATGATGTTAGTTTTTTTTTATACTTGATAAAATTTGAGAGATGACCATCAGAGGCCAAGGGGAAGTTGAGGCAAAGACCAATGGACCAGAGAATAGCATTCTGGTAGCCACAGATTGAACATGCCTGCATTAATCAAAAGTAGTATATCACATGAAGGAATGTATTACTTTGACAGAGTCAAAGGTGCTAGCACACACTTTAAATGTTAGGATGTGGGAGCATGAGCGAACATGCCGGTGGCCGAGTCCACACTGGGATTGCAAAGTGATGCCATGTCCTTCACTTCAGCATGTTGAAACATTTACTACACTTACTTTCAATATGCGATGTGATTAATAAACACTCTTGGAGTTATTTAAAGTGACCATTTGGAAGGCTTGTGGAGGAAGTGGGATGCAAAGACTCGGAATGCCTTCATCTGCCTCAGGACAAGTACAGGTTGTAGGCTTTTTGGAACACAGTAAGAAACCTTCATATTCCATACTGTGCAGGGAGTTTCTTGAGTTTCTTGACTAGATGAGGAAATATTAGCTTCTCTGTAATTATTCTGCTCCATGGAATTATGGAGGCATTTTATCTGTGTAGTTTTCTTGTAGACTCTTGACTTTTAATGCTGCCTGCCGGTCAAGTTGGGCAGTAAGAGTGTTGTGCTAACGGGAGGACTGGAAGGATAAAGCCTACATATTTCATCAGTGCCTTCTGATTTTTTGGTTCCATTCTGGGGCTGAAACATCAGTAGTATTTCCAGGAATGTGCAGATATATTTTTATTGATAATGTTGACACGAGGTGCAGTGTACATGTAATATTGTTGCATGTTTGGATCTTTGCTGAGCTTGACACACCTATCAATTGGGTTGTATTGCTTGAGTAACTTTTGCCTGTCATTGTCAACAATATACAGTATGAAATGTGCTGCTGTGGAAACAGAAATTTCTCTTTAGTATTGGTCTACATGTATTGCCATCAGCAGTATAAAACATACTTAATGTTTGCATGTAAAGTGCCTGATAATTATGTCAGATTTTAACCAAACTTGAATTTCCATGACAGATTTTAGTAACATCGTCAATATAAAACTTCATGATAATCTGTCATGCGGGAGCCAAATTGTTGTGTGCAGATTGTCAGTTGGACATGACGAAGCTAATCAGCGTGCCTAAATATTGAACACTTCACTAGTTGTCTTTGAACAAGTTACTGTACTTTGTTCTTACCATTTTATCTCTTATTTTCAAGATGTGGAATGTAGACATTCTAACAGATTTGCTCTGAGATAAATCCTGGCCAATTTTTGGCATTCACTATTTCTGGACAACTGTAGGCTGACAGGACGGCATAGTTGGTATAGCAAATCACTAGAAACTGGATGATTTTGGGGGTGGGGGGTGAGATCTTCGTTACCTGTGCACACTGGACCCAAGGCCCACTAAAGTGGGAACTGGTTCCCTTTCCACAGGATAAAGCGGCTCACTCCCTTCCATGTGCCTTCATGGCATGCTATAGGGTGACTTGTAGCTTTACCTTTACCTTTTTACTTGGATGCCTGTGTCCTGCATGTGTATTTAGTTCCAGCTGGTGAGTTGGACACTTGTGAATAACAGTTTCATTGGAGGAACTGAGGGAATGTGAGTTTCCTCAGTGTTATTCGGTTGCAATGTTGGTCTGTGTGTTCTTGTTTCAGCTCCTGTTTGCTCGTGGGTCACTGGTTGAGCTGCTAATCTCCTCTAACATCGCACGTTATGCTGAATTCCGAAGTGTTACTAGAGTTCTTACCTGGTTGGATAGTCGTCTTCAACCTGTACCTTGTTCACGAGCTGATGTTTTTGCCACTCATCATGTGACAGTTGTTGAAAAGAGAATGCTGATGAAGTTGCTAACTGTGTGTATGGAGTATGAAAGCAGCTCAAAAGAATTCGAAGGTACACACTGCTTGACATGTTGTATAATTCAAATTCATTTGGTGCTAGGACCCATCTGATATGAAATTTGAACATTGCTTCAGGACTCTTATTAGTATTTTATGTTGTTTTTGAATTAAGAATACTCACAGGCTGACAGTTTTAATTGTGCTCATTATTCTATTGTCCCTGATCGTGAGTGTGTGAGTCACTATCTGTATATCTCATTTTTTTGCCTAGGTTTTGAAGACAGATCATTTCTAGAGTACTTGAAATCGAAGAAGCTGACACCAAATCTTGTACATTATGTGCTGTATGCCATTGCAATGGCTACAGATAGTACCCCATGCATGGAAGGTGTAGCTCGTACGCAGAGGTTTCTCAACAGTTTGGGACGTTATGGAAACACACCATTCTTATGGCCAATGTATGGTAGTGGGGAAATACCCCAGTGTTTTTGCAGGTAAGATTGCTGATCAGGTGGATCAGCTTATGTGGTATAGGTCATATTAATGTTGTACAGTTTTATTTGAAAGACACCAGTATTTTTTCTTGCATTCCTACTGTTGCCAAATCTCATATTTATTAATGTTATGCTAACCTCTGACTTGCAAAATAAGCTGAAATTCATCAGTTTTCAGTTTGTCACCTCATAGATTATGATACACAACTTAACTTAGATCTTTTCATGATTAATTAGCATTTTTGCTGAAGTGACAGTCTCACCATCATTGTGATCCATCAGATTATGGGACTCCTGTTTCTCATTCTTGTTCCACACCATATTCCATCATTTGTAAGAAAAGAGTCATTGCTGATCCACTCTGTAAGGTGGTTGGATGTCATGAAGGCAGATGTAATTCCAATTGGAGACATTCTTCCCAGACGATTGTTGGGACACGTGTATGTGTGATGACAAGGCAACCTTTTATATGGTAAAATGATCATTATTTGTCAGCATAATTGTTTGCTGCAGAACATCTGACACCAACCTTATACAGAATGGTCAGAAAGTGGCTGAGAATTACACAAAGATATGTATGTTTCAGTGTCTTATACGAAACTATTGTCACATTCCTCAGATGTATCATGCCACTTTTGGGTTGACCATTGTGTGTAATGCCATATCCACAGTGCAAAATATACTCTAAAATCTTGATGCAGGCTTTGTGCAGTGTTTGGAGGTCTGTATCACCTGAAACGTACAGCTGAAACTCTCATAGTCAGTGACAAAGGAAACTCCGAATTGATTTGCCATGGCATTATGTCTGGTGGACAGAGACTTGAGGCATGTCATCTTGTGATAGCAGTCACCTCTGCTCCTCCACAATTTCTCAAAGCAGCACCTTCTGGTGGCATGTCACGTGGAATTTTTATAACAGACAGGTAAACCAACTAAAACATTCAATTTGTGAAATCAGCCTGTCCAAATAAGGTTTGCATGATTTCAGTCTTCTGATGTGAAGTAGCTTGAGAACTGTGCTCTTCTGGGTTATTATGTAGTGAGTAGTGGTAATTTCTTACTGGTGTTTTGTGACAACCTATTGGTCCCATCCTCAGCGTTCAAGACTACTGATAGGTTGTCCCAAAACCTTGGTAAGAAATTACCACTACTCACTGCATTATAACCCAGAAGAACAAAACAAGGTTTGTTGACATTTGCACTTCAACCTACATGTGGTTGTCATCAGTAGTACTACCAGTGCTTATTTTGACTTTATATTTATGCCAGTATGGATTTCTCTACACCATATTCATTAAGGAGAGGCCTGGGTATAGAGAACACCTCAGGCAAAGTGGAAAAAGCTATTTTTTTTGCTTGCATTGCAAAACATAACCATGCTGCAGTTACAGTAAGTGGTGACATTGCCCACTCCTTGGGGAGAGTAGTACATCATGTGTGTAGCCAACATGGAATTTGTCATTGTATTTTTAGTGCCCATCTGTTAAAATATTCTGATTGTAAGTACATAGGTTGATTTCAGTGAGTCAAAAAGGCTGTCACATAAATGCTGTCTTGCTGTAGGCTATATTATGTTACCCAGTTTGAACTACTGATGCAGTACAATGTTGTTACCATTATTTTGGCAGTTACTAAATCTGACTGTTGAAGCACTGAACAAAGTGAACAGAGCGAAGTGGATAGTTGTTCATTATGTGAAGATTGTTCGAAGTTCAGCTGGCATTTTTATATGGCTTAATAGGTTTTATTTCTTTATTCTTTACTTAATCTGCATGTATTTTCAAATAACAGTGACTCAAAAATCATTTAAGATGTTGTACAAATACAGTGATACTCACATAAGATTTTCCTGCTTGAGACTTTTCCCGTTGAAGATGTCAGGATAATGTAGCAGCAAAATTGTTTCATGTGATCAACTTACCATATTCACCCAAATGCAAGATGACTCTATTCTAAGATGATCCCCCATATCAAACAAGTCTGCCAAGGGAAAATATTTTTATCCAAATCTAAGACAGCCCCCCCCCCCCCCAAAAAAAAAAAAAAAAAAAAACTAAAAAAAAACAAACAATCGAAAAAAAGTCAAACAAACAACCAACAAAAAAAAAAAAAATTTCTCCCCCCCCA